>Ga0308161_1000138_pt1 | contig 187884 bp, 158 predicted proteins | sample PhyFR2_FD_201034 | JGI IMG/M metagenome (GOLD analysis project Ga0308161, IMG submission 201034) | Phyllosphere microbial communities from UC Gill Tract Community Farm, Albany, California, United States - DLSLF.R2 | ecosystem: Host-associated > Plants > Phyllosphere > Unclassified | place...
GCGTAATGCGTAATGCGTAATGCGTAATGCGTAATGCGTAATGCGTAATGCGTAATGCGTAATGCGTAATGCGTAATGCGTAATGCGTAATGCGTAATGCGTAATGCGTAATGCGTAATGCGTAATGTAAATACAAATGACGCACAAGCACATAACGTAGAAAAGGAAATAAGAGCAAAGGACGACATTTAAGCCTGGAGATCCTCATTTACTTCAACTCCTAAAGGATCTCCAGGCTTAACCGGAGGACGTGCTCTTATTCCTTTCCGAAGTGGGTGAAGGAAGAACGCCTATCATCTTTATTCTTTTCCGAAGTGGATGAAGGAAGAACGTCTATCAGCCTTATTCCTTTCCAAAGCAAATGAACCCAGTACACCAAGCAGAACACAACACTGCCGCCTACAAGTTCTGCGCCGAACTCAACTTCCCATTCCAAAAGTAAAGATACTGATTATGATTGTAAATCCACTGTTCATACGTAATCGATCCCGACTGATATGTGTTGGCGTCTATAGGTAGCCCCCACGACATAACCACCTGCTCACGGGACATACCGGAAGTAACGCGGTTCTGACTGATCGTATTCCATACGCTATTGCTCCACTTATAGACTGAACGCGGATTTTTGGTGAATAGATATTCTAGCGCCATCTTGGTCGCATCCTGATCAGCCGCCACATTGATTCCGAGCAGCTTGCCTTTGGCATTGCGCACAACAATACTAAAATTGTTATCGTCATCTACCTGAAATGACACAAACGTCAGTTTCTCCAGATGCTTGACCCCCGAACCGTTAAAGTTGCGGTTATCAAACCAGACGTTTTGGCCGCGCAGCCAATTCTGTACGGTCAGCAGATCACTTTCCAGTACAAAATCAAGTGCAGGCGCATTGGCGTTGATCTGAATCTCTTCACCGCCGGAATTGATGGCGGTGTTGTAGTATACCGTGCTGCCCGGATCGTAAGAAATATCCGTAATCCAGTAAGCACCCGAATATTGGAAAGGGTAAATCTTCTGACCGATTTTTTTACCAACACCTGCAGGAAGCTGGCTGATATTGGTTAGAATCTTGCTGGATTCAGCTTTGCCTTTATCACCATCCCAGATAAATAAAGCCAGTGCACTGGAGGCAAATTTGCTCTCCAGATCGCTGATTGCCAGCAATGATTTGAATTGTACGTACGTGACTCCTGCATACTGGAAAGAGTTGGAATTGTTGATTGTGACACTGCCTTTGCTGCCCGTCAGACTGAGCGGACTGCCATAATTGATGGTGATGCCTGGAATACGATCCATAATTTTGACAGGGATGTAAAATGTATTCCCATTTACCAGCTGTGAACGCTGTACTGTGATTTGCAGATTGCCGTTAACATATAGGGCCACCTGCTGATAGGTACTGTTTTTGGCTGGAGCGGCTTGAACCGATGAAGCTGCCTGACCTGCGGCTGCGAACCAGAGGACGGCAACCAACAGCAGAAGCAGCATGCTTTTTACGCCTTTCCCAAAGCGCTTGGCCGACTGCTGTGGCAGATGATACGTTGAATGATGTTGCATATGAAATACCCCTTTTCCCTAATCGATCATCCTGTGGATGTCCGGATGAATCTTCTCATCCATGGGAGCTGATTCATTCAGCTGTATGAGCGCATCGGCTCTATATGTATAGCATACTGGCAGAACAGCCCCAGACTAATATCGGAAAATAAACTGAAAATCTGAAGCCATTCCAATACGCTCTAAAGGGCTTGGGATTGTGGTGACATTAGGGGGAGTGCTTCATTCACTCCAGAAAGGAATAAGAACCTGTCCTCCAGTTAAGCCTGAAGATCCTGAATTAGTATTAGAAAAGAAGATCTTCAGGCTTAAAGGTCGTCCTGCTCCTTATTTCCTTTCTTCCGTTGCGTGATCAATCATCATTTAAGTCTGGTCATAAGAACTGGAAAGAAGTACATACTGATATAAAAGATCAACTGTTGAGAATAAGAAAAGAAGCTACAAGCACATAACGCAGGAAAGGAAATAAGAGCAAAGGACGACATTTAAGCCTGGAGATCCTCATCTACTCCAACTCATAAAGGATCTCCAGGCTTAACCGGAGGACGTGCTCTTATTCCTTTCCGAAGTGAATGAACTCAGCACACCAACCGTTCTTATACCTTCTCGAAGTAAATAAAATCATTACAATGGAGCATAACCCATCATTAAACAGTAGCCGATTGATCCTACAACGCCGCAGTACGAAGTGCCGTGCTTACCGCCGTCGGAACCACCGATCCGTGATTTTCACCTGCATACTCACGGAATTGTACATTCAGTCCATGTGCCTGCAGTGGAGCAAGCCGTTCCGCCAGTGCACAGGCATTTTGCAGCATATGAAATGGAGCATCACTCTCCAGTTCACCTGCCGCAATCAGCAGATGATGCTTCCGGACTTCGGTACGCAGTCGCGCGGCAAACTGCTGCTCTTCTTCGACAATTTGCGGCTGTCCCCAGTGCAATGAGGGACTGATAGAGACATAATTGCGAAAAGATTCCGGCGAGCTGAACAGCACATGCAGCGCGAATAATCCGCCAAAAGAATGTCCAAACAGTGTCTGATGATCCGTATTAACCGGCAGCAGACTTTCAACCTTGGGCTTCAATACCTGATTGATAAAGCGCAAAAAGTAATCCGCTCCGCCATATTCCGGCCAGGGCAGTCCATCACGGGAAGGTGGCAGATTATCGACGGGTACAGGTAGAGTATAGTCGTAATGCCGCTCCGAGGAGGTGGGGAGTTCAGACGGGTAGCCGATGCCGACGATAATAGAAGGGGTCACACGGGTCTTCTTCTTGCGGCGGCATTGGGCACGTTCGGCCTCCAGCAGGGTAGAGAAAATAGCATGACCGTCCAAAGCATAGACGACTGGATAACCTTCTTGCGGGGCTTCCAGATCCGGGATGGACACCATGATTCGGTAATCCCGTCCTTTGGCAGAGCGCAGATCGAACTGCATCGTTCCACGCAGTCGGACTTCCGGATATATAGGCTGATTCGAAGAATAGATAGAGTAAGCAGATTGTTCAGACATTAAATAATACGCCTCCTGTTCATACGGATGGATGATTGCTGTATAGCTGCAGCAGCCGCAGAATGATCTGTATATTCTACCGGCAGTTATATAGCGAAATAAGCATAGTCCCCAGTATAAAAGACCATTTCATCCTCTTCCATGAACAATATTCCGGCAGAACATGGATAATCATCACCTTGAGTCCCTGTATCCATTGACGTGCCGGAGAGAAAAGGGTACATTGATCATATACTTAATTGAGAATTATTATCAATAGGAAGTCGGATAAAGAAACGTTAAACAAGAACCCATCAAATAAGAGCCATTTTCGCCTGATCAACAGACATACCACATCTCTATAATATTGGAGCTCGATAGAACCGTTACCATAAAATAAAATGACCCTACCAATAAACACCAACCAAAGGAGGAACTTATGATGAACCGTATGCTGGATACCCATTTGGTTCCTTCATTAGAGAGGGATCAGCATAGTTATCGTCCGTCTGTTCTCGCCAAGCTGGATGAGCTGTCATTTCGACTGCGAGACGTGGAGAAAATTCGCCGCAGCAGTGCATTTCATCTTCCCCAGCAGTATACAACTACCTATATAATGATCGTGATCATGGAAGGAGAGGGCGTCCTCACCGATGAGCAGGGCAAGCGTAAAGTGCAGGCAAAGAGCGTACATTGGTTGGCTCCAGGAACCACACTCGGTCTACGTTCTTCAGGTCGTAAAGGAATCAGTCTGCTGCTGATCCGCTTTGACAGTTATATGGAACAGCAAGATGAGCTGCAGCGGCTGGACCAATCCGCCCAAAGCGAAAAAGACGATAGTTACTTCGCTTGCAATGTATCCAGTTCATGGCTGCTGCCTCTGTGTGAATCGCTGTACGAACAATGGACAGCAGGGAAATCCGGCAGCCGGGCACGGGCAGGCAGTCTGTTCGTTCAGATGCTCTGTGATCTGCAGGAGCAGGAATCAGCTGCCGAAGGTGATATTCATATCCAGCTGCAGCGTACATATGCCTACATCGGACGGCATTACCGCGAACCCCTGACTCTGGATCAATTAGCCGATATGGCAGGGATTAGCCGCAATTACTACGTAAGCCTGTTCAAGAAATATTACGGGGAAAGTGTGATCCATTATATTACCCGGCTACGGATGGAAGAGGCACGCAGGTTGATGACCAATCCGGAACTGCGATTGCGGGATATTGCGCATCAGATTGGTTATAATGACGAGTTTTATTTTAGCCGCAAATTCAAGCAGGAGACAGGCGTTACGCCATCTGCCTACATACGCAATCATCAGCGCAAGATTGCTTCTTATGATCCGGTCGTTACCGGTTATCTGCTGGCGATGGGCATTATTCCTTATGCAGCGCCACTGCATCCCAAATGGACCGGTCATGACAAACGGCAGTATGCAGCAGACATTCCGGTACATCTAAAAGTACAACGCGCCAATACACAGTGGCGGGAAAATATCAGCATATTAACCAGCTGTCAGCCAGAGCTGATCATTGCACCGAATCATATCAGTCTGCAGGAGAAGCAGCTGCTGGAAAATATCGCTCCTGTGCACTATATGGATGCCTGGTCGACAGAATGGCAGGATCAGCTGCTGCAGTTGGCACGGCAGCTGGGAGAAGAGCAGCAGGCACAGCGCTGGCTGGATCGTTATCACGAGCAGAACGGGCAGATCCGGCGACAACTGGCCGAGCAGGGATTACCGGGACAAGTATTATTTGTTCGTTACTGGAAAGGTCACTTCTATTCCTGCCGACTAACCGAAGCAGGACGTATGCTGCGCGAAGATCTGCAGCTGAATCTGCTCTCATTAACCGGGAATGATGATGAAGAGCATGAAGATCTTCCTTTTACACTGGAACAGATTACCCGCGCCGACGCAGACCGTATACTGCTACTGATCTGTCAGGAGAGCGAGACTCTACTCCATTGGAAAGAACTGATCCAACAGCCGAGCTGGCAATCCATGCAGGCGGTCAGACAGGAACATGTTCATATCCTGAGCTCCGATCCATGGCGGGACTGCTCACCGGAAGCATACAAACGGATGGCACAGCAGGCATTGGCGGTATTCACAGACAATCGTCCATGAGTTTTGTGAAGATTGTCCATGTTCCTGCCGGACAATCCATACTATGATTTCTATTGAGAATCATTATCATCAATTGGTATCAATGTCCAAAAGGAGTGCATATACCCAATGAATTCAAGTTCCTCTACACATCGCAAGACGGGCAGATGGTCTGTCCTGATTATACTGCTACTCACCGCTCTGCTCGTATCCGCCTGCGGCAGCAGCCAGGCAACTTCTACATCAGCAGCCGGCACAGCTACCAGCGAGAACAGTTCCGGAGAGCAGCGTACTATCACTTACCTGGGCAAAGAATATACGGTTCCTGCAACGGCAGAACGTATCGTCATTACCGGCTCCATGGAAGCGATGGAAGATGCCTTGCTGCTGGATGTGCATCCGGTTGGTGCAATTACATATAGCGGCAAGTTCCCCGAGAAATTCGCTTCGATTACCGACCAAGCGGAATCAATCGGGGAGAAGACCGAGCCGAACTTTGAGACGATTCTGTCCCTCAAGCCCGATGTGATTCTTGGTACCACCAAATTCGATGCACCAGTTGTGGAGCAGCTGAACAAAATTGCCCCAACGATTCAGGTATCGCATATTTCTGATAACTGGCAGGATAATCTGAAGCTGATGGATGAACTGACCGGCAAGTCCAAAGAAGCCCAGACCGCGATCACCACTTACCAGCAGGATGTAGCCACTGCCAAAGCCGAGTTGAAAGACAAAATGAAAGATAAAACCGTACTGGCTGTCCGTATCCGTCAGGGTTCTGTGTGTGTGTATCCATCCAATGTATTTGTAAATGCTGCGCTGTATGAAGATGTAGGTCTGAATGTACCCGATATTATCCAGCAGACCAAAGCCCAGCAAGAAATTTCAATTGAGCAGTTTGCCCAGATCAATCCGGACTATCTGTTTATCCAGTTCTCTACAGATGAGAACCCAGATACCCCAGCAGCACTGGAAGACCTGAAGAAGAACCCAATCCTGAGCAAAACAAAAGCTTTCCAGGAAGGACATGTCTATGTCAACGTCATTGATCCGCTGTCCGAAGGCGGTCCGGCATGGAGCCGTGATCAATTCCTCAAAGCAGCTGTGAAGGAACTGAGTCAATAATGAGCGGTATCCGCAAGTGGTATCCGCTGATCCTGATAGTGAGCGCTCCCCTCCTGGTGGCGCTCACTATTTCCATTTCTATCTTGTATGGTGCCAAGGATATGGATGCTCAGACGATTATCCAGGCATTATTTCATTTTGATCCGAACCAAATCGATCATCAGATCATTATGCAGTCCCGGCTGCCGCGTGCGATTAGTACGATGCTGATCGGTGCCTTTTTGGCCGTCTCGGGAGCATTGATGCAGGGCATGACACGCAATTATCTGGCTTCTCCATCGATCATGGGTGTCTCGGATGGATCGGTCCTGATGATTACACTGTGCATGATTCTACTGCCTGGCGCTTCTTCGCTAACGATGATTGTGTATTCGCTTATCGGATCGGCGATAGGAGCCGGTATTGTGTTCGGGCTGGCATGGCTGCTGCCGAACGGTACATCACCGGTACGGATGGCTATACTAGGTACGATTATCGGTACATTTATGAGCGGAGTGACGGAAGCGGCTGCAACGTATTTTCAGGTGTCCCAATCGGTGAGCTTCTGGTATAATGCCCGGCTGGATCAGATCGATCCGGTAATGATTCGGATGATTATTCCGTTTGCTATCGCCGGGCTGCTGCTGGCGTTGATATTGGCTCGTTCGATTACCGTGCTATCCATGGGTGACGAGATCGCGGCGGGGCTGGGTCAGCGAACCGGTCTGATCAAAGGATTATCCATGCTTGCTGTAGTGCTGCTGACCGGCGTATCTGTAGCACTGGCAGGCAAGATTGCCTTTGTTGGTCTGCTCGTGCCGCATATGACCCGTTATCTGGTCGGTGTGGATTATCGCCGGGTTATCCCATGCTGTGCGCTGTTTGGAGGGATTTCCCTCGGCTGGTGCGATATTTTGAGCCGCTGGGTCAATGCTCCGTTCGAGACGCCGATTGGCGTTATTACCGCTTTGTTTGGTGTACCATTCTTCCTTTACCTGATTCGCCGGAAAGGAGGAAAAACCAATGAAAACTGATTCCATACGGCGTCTGCTGCTGGTTGTATGTGGTTTGCTGCTGCTCATCATGACGACATTTTATATCAGTCTGACCAATGGTACATTCGATTTGTCGGTTGGGGATATTGTGAAGACGCTGCTGCGTGTGGATCCGGTGGCAGCACATGATCTGGTAATCTTTGATTTCCGGCTGCCCCGAATCGTGCTGGCGATGTTGATCGGACTGGGGCTTGGTATTGCAGGAGCAGTTATTCAGGGCGTGACCCGTAACGGACTGGCCGATCCGGGAATGCTCGGTATCAATGCAGGAGCGAGTATGGCCGTGGTATTGTTTATGCTGATCTTTAAGCAGTCGCTGGAGCTTACCGGTTGGCTCGCTTTTATGGCGATGCCGCTGTTTGGATTATGCGGAGGAGTTGCGGCGGTGATCCTGATCTTCTGGTTTGCCCGGAGCAATGGTCGTTTGGAGCCGCAGCAGTTGATTCTGGTCGGAATAGCCGTCAGTTCGGGATTCTCGGCAGTCACGTTATATCTGTCTCTACGCATGAACCCGGATGACTTTGAAGCGGCAGCCGTCTGGCTGGCAGGGAGTCTGCATAGTGCCAACTGGCAGTATATTACTGCGATGCTGCCCTGGCTGTTGATTCTGATTCCGTACATCTGGCGCAAGTCAACGCTGCTCGATGTGATGCAGCTGCATGATGAGACGGCACTCAGTCTGGGGGTGCCTCTCACTGCCCAGCGTCAGCGGCTGATCCTCGCTGCTGTCGGTCTGGTAGCCGCCTGTGTATCCGTATCGGGCGGGATCGGATTTGTAGGTTTGATCGCTCCACATATTGCGAGACGAGTCGTCGGACTACATCATTCCCGGCTGCTGCCGATTAGCGGACTGGTCGGCATGCTGATGGTCGTGCTCGGTGATCTGATTGGCAAGACGATCTTTGCGCCGGCTCAGCTGGCAGCAGGGATTGTAATCTCGATTATTGGCGTGCCCTATTTTGTGTATTTGCTGTTCCGCAGCCGGACATAAATATAGTACGATCTAATTTTGTTATTATAGATGACAGATATTAAATGAGTAGGAGCATACGAATGTACACCATTACAATAAATCCATTAGTGGGTATAGGTTCTATTCAGCTGGGGATGACTGAAATGCAAGTTCAACAAGAACTCCAGAATGCCCCATGGATTAACAACGAAGAATTGTTACAGACGTTTGAATATGACTCCAATAATCGGCTGAAATTCATAGAGATGAATAACCCTTTTGACTCAGCCGGGTTCAAACTACTATACAAGGATTTGGATCTTTTCAATACCACAGCTGAGGATATCGTAAGCACTATTCGTATCCATACATCATTTGTAAATAATATGGAAGCCGAGCTGGGATATGCTTTCTTTTTCAGAGAAATTGGACTTTCCTTGTGGAGGGCTAATGTTATGACAGACGCCATCATTAACTCCCCGGAATTTCTTGCAGAAGTACTTCCGGAAAATTTGGAAGATGAGAAGAGAAATTTATATTTTGCTACTGTTGCTGTTACCATACCTTCTTATTACGATTAATGATGCCACACAAGAAAATGAAGAAAAGCCACCGATTGCAGGGTTGATACCCAGGTACGGTGGCTTTTTGGTATAGAGATTATTTATAAATGATCTCGCTTTATGTGCTTCTGTTATCATTACTGATTTGAGGTATGGAAAGTATTTCTTACTCCTTAATCCAGTAGTCCAACCATTTGCAGACCATGTAGAATGCCATCTTCATCTACATTTTTGGTGACATGTCTGGCAGCTGCTTTGGCTTCCTCTTCACCGTTACCCATGGCAACACTGTTATAGATCTGCTTGAGCATCTCTACATCGTTCAGCCCATCACCGAATGCATACTGGCGTTCCCGCGGGAATCCCAGCTTGTCGGTGATTTTGGAAATGCCGTTGGCTTTGGAACCGCCGGAAGGCAATACATCGACCGACATCGGATGCCAGCGGATAAAGTCAAAGTCTTTGAAATCCGCTTCATACTGCTGCTCGGCACCTTCCAGGCAGAACAGCAGGCACTGGTAAATGTCACGATTTTGATAATACGAAGGGTCAAAGCTCGGGAATTTGCCGACCTGCAGTGTCTTGATGCTGGTCGTAATATATTCATGCTCTTCCGGTACATTGGAGTGCATATCGTCCGCATCCATATACACGATCGGATTTTCCTTTTCAATCGCTGTCTCGGTCAGCGTCTTCAGCGCGTCCGGATTCAGCGGATTGGTATAAATGACTTCACCGCGCAGTACAACATACTGTCCGTTGTAGCTGACATACGTATCAATTTCCAGCTCTTTGCGAATATCTTCAAACATGAAAGGCGCGCGTCCGGTAGCAATGGCTACTTCGTGTCCGCGTTCACGCAGATCGAAGATGGCCTTTTTGGTGGAAGCGGGGATTTCTTTGTTATGATCCAGCAGGGTTCCGTCAATATCGAAGAAAATAATGCTTTGTTCAGACATGGGCAGCTCCTATCCACTTATCTATATTTGTCATACGAAGAGGGTATTCCGCAGAATACCCACATATATTCCCATTATAGCAAGGAGAGAGTGTGCTTGTCCCGTTATTGAAGGAATTGATTCGGTGATTGATCCTAACACGCGGATAGAACTACTGGATAGTCCGTCAGGTAATCTATCCAGTATAAATCTGACAGCTCCACACCGATCAACCGGATATCTGTTCCCGAATGACGTTTGTCTCTATCGGTTCGACGGTCTTCGCAGCAGCTGCCGAATGGCCAAAGCGGGAAGAGGCCTGGAAAAACAGATTCAGCAGTATCGCCGATAGACTGCCGGTAATGGTACCGTCACTGACAATAATGCGCAGCGCAGAGGGGAGTCCGGCGAACAGCTCCGGTACTACGGTTGCACCGATACCAAGTGAGATCGAGCAGGCCACGACGAGCAGATTGCGCTGATCCTGAAAATTCACTTCGGTCAGCATACGGATACCGGAAGCGACGACCATACCGAACAGTACGACAGTAGCTCCGCCCAGCACCGCGGCCGGAATCACGGTTGCCAGTGCTGCGATCTTGGGCACCAGACCAAGTACGACCAGAATACCGGAAGCCATCACAATTACATTACGAGTTTTGACCCGGGACAGCTCGACCAGACCAACATTCTGTGCAAATGTATTATATGGAAAAGCATTGAACAATCCGCCCAGCACAATCGCGATGCCTTCTGTACGATAACCGCGGGTCATGTCCTGAGGGGTGAGTTTCTGATCACAGACACGTCCAAGAGCGAGGAATACGCCGGTCGATTCAACAATAATGACCATGCAGACGATGATCATCGTCAGAATAGGAGCAATCCGAAACTCCGGCATGCCAAAGGCGAAAAACTGCGGCAGATGGAACCAGGACGCTTCGCTGACCGCTGCCAGGTTTACTTTGCCCATCAGGGCAGCGACTATCGTACCTGCTACAATCCCGATCAATACCGACAGTGAGCGCATAAATCCGGTGAAGAATCGATTGATTACCAGAATGAGTGCCAGTACGCCAAAGGAAAGCAGCAAATTGTGCAGACTGCCGAATTCGGGACTGGTGGCTCCGCCTGCCATATTTTTGATGCCGGTGGGGATCAGCGAGAGACCGATGACTACAACGACTGTACCGGTCACAACCGGCGGGAACAATTTGATCATTTTCCCGAACCATCCGGCAAAGACGGCTACAAACAGACCGGCTGCTATAATCGCCCCATAGATCGCCCCCAGACCGTACTGGTTACCGATACCAATCATGGGCGTAATAGCGACAAAGGAGCTGCCCAGCATTACCGGAAGCCCAATACCCAGATACCGGGTCTTCCATGCCTGCAGTAGCGTAGCGATCCCGCAGGTCAGCAGATCGATAGCTACCAGATAGGACAGCTGCTCTCCCGTCAGATTAAGCGCTCGTCCAACGAGCAGGGGTACCAGAATCGCTCCGGCGTACATCGCCAGTACATGCTGCAGTCCGAGTGAGAAAATTCTTCCTCTGCGCGCCTTGTTCTCCATCATATCCGCCCCTTTTGTAGATAAATTAAATGCCATGTCAACAAAGTTGATCTGACTAATTTCTGATTTAACGTTATCTTAGAGGTTGTGTGAGGATTTGAAGAGATATTTTTAATAATTTTGGAAATAAATATAACTTAACAGGATTATACTATGCATAAATATAATTTTTATGTTAATTAATATTACATATAGGATATATGATGATTTTTTGAATTGATCAATGAACGGATTATCTAGTGTACGCGTCGGCAAAGCTGGAAAATAAAGGCTCTGTTATTTAAACAGATAAACCGGATTTGTGAACAGCGTCTGTAACCGCAGAATTCTATAATAGAAACAACCTGCTGAAATAAGCCCCATTGCTTATCTGACAGGAAACAGCCTAGTGAACAAGCACAATCCAGCAGAGAAGGAGGATGGTCGTTGTAACAATGGACAGTACTAGTTGCACCTACTATTGTAAGCGTTATCATATTACCCACTACTATTCGAGGAGAGTGAATAACGTATGAGAGAAAGGCAGCATTCATGGGCAGTGAAGACACTGGCAGTAGCACTTGGTATTGCACTGGTGCTTCCGACTGGGGGATTATCCGCCGCCGATCCGGTGAGCGTGCAGAGTAGCAGTCATTCGCAGCGAGGAGTACAACTGGAGAGTCTGGATCGCGGATTGGTCGCAGCCAAGACCAGCGATGGAATATTTATCAGCTGGCGTCTGCTCGGCAATGAAGTCAGTGGTTATTCCAAAACAGGGCTGACGGGTACAGACTTTGCTTTGTATCGCAACGGCAAGTTCGTCACCGTTATAAAAGACAGTACCAATTATCTGGATCGCCAGGGTTCTGTCAAAGACAGTTATCGTGTCCTGCCTCTGTCTGCACGGGGTTCCGGCAGTAATAACAGCAGTGCTTCGCTGACAACAGACGCTACCGCAGATCAGGTAAGTGATGATGTCTACCAGCAAGAGGCTATGCAGCAGGCAAGTGCGGATCAGGGCGGAGATGCGGCTACATATCGTGCACAGACCGATGAAGGCTCTGCCCAGCTGAAGCAGTATGCTGCCGACTATGGCATCAGTGCTGCGAGTCTGAGCCGACCGAATAAGCAAAAGTGGAGCCCTCCGGCAACAGTATGGAATGATACCTATTATGATCTGCCGCTGCAGAAACCGGCGGATGGCGTGACTCCGGCAGGTGAAGCTTATACGTATTCAGCCAACGATATGAGTGTAGGTGATGTAGATGGTGACGGAGAGTATGAATATTTCGTCAAATGGTATCCGTCCAATGCCAAGGATGTCTCCCAAAAAGGATACACCGGCAATACGTACATTGATGCGTATCGACTCGATGGAACCCTGCTGTACCGGATTGATCTGGGAGTGAATATCCGCTCGGGAGCGCATTATACCCAGTTCCTTGTTTATGACTTTGACGGGAATGGCAAAGCCGAACTGATGATGAAGACCGCTCCTGGAACCAAGATCACCCGTTATGGCAAACGCGGCAATGTCGTCTCCGAGCAGTACATCTCCCTTCCCAAGGAAGATCGTCAAGCCGGATACTCCAACAGTGATGACTACCGGATGAGCAGTACGGATTATTATGATCATGTGGTGCAGATGTTCCAGAACTGGAGTGAGCATCCTGAAGTGAAGAATGGTCACTGGCCGAAGACACTGGAAGAATGCTTTGGTATCGCACCCAAGTATCAGTATCCGTTGTCCCTCCAAGATGCCAAAGCGCTGACGGATTACTTTATGGATGTCTATGCTCCTGCCCGCAGTACGCGCAACAATCTGCGCGATTTTGAAGGCTTTATCGTAAAGGGTCCGGAATATATGACTGTATTCGAAGGACGCAGCGGCAAGGAAGAAGATACGGTTCGTTACGAGCCGGAGCGCACAGATGATGGACTGATGTGGGGAGATTATGCAATGGCTCGCATTGAGCCGGGCAACCGTGTAGACCGTTTCCTCGCGACTGTCGCCTATGTTAATGGCAAGACCCCATCTGCTGTATTCGCACGCGGTTATTATACCCGTGCAGCACTTGTCTCCTACAACTGGGATGGCAAGAAAATTGGCAAGGACTGGACAGCCGATAGCGGTTGGGCGATCATGAGCAACCCGTTCAATGATGGACCGCATGGTCGTGACGGTACCGATCCGGATCTGGGACCACTGGCTGGGCAGGGTGCCCACTCGCTGACCGCAGCGGACGTCGATGGTGACGGCAAAGATGAGATCGTCTATGGTTCCGGTACAGTAGATAATGATGGCAGCCTGCTGTACAGCTCGACAGACGTGATGCCGGCAGGCAGTGCCATACCTGGACAGATTGCCAAGCTGGGTCATGGCGATGCACTGCATGTGTCCGATCTGGACCCATCGCATCCAGGCATGGAGATCTATATGGTACATGAAGGCGGAACGTATGCACCGTATGGTTATGCAATGCGCGATGCAGCGACCGGCAAAGTGCTGTTCGGTGCCTATAGTGGCAAGGATACCGGTCGCGGCATGGTCGGCGATATCGATCCTACCCGCCCGGGTCTGGAAGCATGGGCGACCGATCTGCGTACAGCCAGTGGTGAGCTGATTGGCCGCAGCGCACCGGGTACGAATATGAATATCAAATGGAGCGCAGATATGACGACCCAGATCGTAGATGGTGCACTGGAAGTAACGCCAAGTATCCAGAACTGGCAAAAGGGACCGGTACTCGTAGCCAATGGTACACTGACGAATAACGGTACCAAAGGTAATCCGTCGCTGGTCGCGGACATTTTTGGAGACTGGCGTGAAGAGCTGCTGCTGCGCACGGCAGACAGTTCGGCGATCCGTATCTATCTCAGTACAGAAGTGACTAACCACAAGCTGTACACCTTGATGCATGATACCCAGTACCGTACGGGAATCGCACGTCAGAATACGGCGTACAATCAGCCGAGCTATACCAGCTTCTATCTGGCTTCCGATATGGACTGGTCGAAGGTGCCAGTGCCAAATTATACCGCGCCCGGTCGCGGCAAATAACCAAGAACAAGGGTGCAGCAAGTTAACTTCTATTGCTGCACCCTTGTTTTTTATGAAAGATTACCTTCTATAGATATAGAAGCCGATGTACATCCCATTTGTTTCTTCATTTTTTGCATAGGAATGTTGGAGTTATACATGCATGAGTAAGCCCTTCCAGAGCTTACTCATTTTGCTTATAATGAAAAGATAACTTGATCCATAAAACGGTAAATTATAACACTCTGATTAGGATCAGCGTCACTAGGTTACGTGGATGTAAGCAAGAGAACGTTTATTTTATAGCAAAAGGGGTCTGCACTTATGACGAACTGGAAGCATACGAAGCCAGAAACGGAGTCCTCCGTTACTATGAACACAATACAACGTCATTCTAACGCATCTTCACAGGTACAATCCGAACACCAACATCCTGCTATGACCAAATACGAATACCGTAAACTGCATGCGCTCCCAGAAACAGACATGCTCCAGCACATTGCCACGCTGCATGAATCTATATTTTCAGCCCGTGAAGACGATGGACTTATTCAGAAAATACACAATAATGTCACCATACTGGATATCAAGGAGCTGCTGACCGTCGTAGCATTGGATGGAGATACCGTCATCGGCTACAAAATCGGCTATCCGTTAATGGAGGATCAGAATACATTTTATAGCTGGCTTGGAGGTGTCGATCCAAATTACCGTAAGCAAGGTATCGCATCGATGCTAATGGACATCCAGCACCAGCATCTCCGCCAAACGGGATACCACAAAGTCCAGACGAAAACGATGAATCGTTGGCGTAATATGCTGTTACTGAATATTCGGTACGGATTTGATATTGTACATACGTTTACCGATGCGCGAGGATTATTCAAGATTGTGTTGGAGAAGGATCTAGTGTAAATTCTGAGTAGATAGTTTATTATGTACCTGCAAGAAAGAATAGATCCGTTATCTAGCATCCATCCGTCATCATAAAATGTACAACACAAAGGACAAGATACGTTATCATAAAAGGCAGATCAGCACTCACTGATCTGCCTTTGCTATCTCCATATCTAATTGCCCAATCCAAGCAATGCCATAAGTAAAAAATAGTTCGATATTCCCCCACAAGGTCAGGGCATAATATCAACGAAGGTGCGAGAATCTACATACAATCCTAATTACGTAGATTCTCGTGACTCCACTTGAGTTCCGTTCCCTTATTCCTTTTCGGAGTGCTTATTGCTCACGCACCTCTTCAGTTATTTAAATGTCAAACTCTAAAACCCATCAAGCAACAAACAGCAATGAACATTTACCAGCCTACCCGTACAATCAATCCTTTTGGATCACCGACTTCCAGATAGGCAGCCTGCTGATTATAATCATCATAGGCGAATCCATAAGCAAGCCGGCCGATACTGTGATCATGCCAGAACTTGGCATAATAGTTGGCAGGCGCTGTCTGGTAATAGGCAGATACATTATTCCAGTTCGCCTGATTCTCATAGACATGGCGGTTGATCGCAGAACAGATACCAGGCGATTCCTGCAATCTGCCATTGCAGAGTAGGATCTCCTGCGTGTTATAGCCGCCGCCGTAGCTGCCAAAGTAATTGGCATTCGCACCGCCAGCTTTGAATGATCCATGGATCGGTGCTACGATTCGGTAGGGTGCCTGCACATCAGCCAGTGAGCGGAAGGCTGCAGGTACTTCACTGCGATATTTGCTAAAAATACCAGCACGTGTCTCGGACTCCAGTTCACCCACCGTACGGTCATAATTGCCGGCACGGTTGACCAGACGATGCTGCAGCGGGAATCCGAATCCATCAACACGAGTCGTATTGCCATGGTAACCGGTGTTATCTACTGTAAATTCTACAAAGTCAAAATAAACATCCAGATTCGGATCGGTTGGGTTGTTAATATCCGGTCCAGCAAATCCATCATTGAAAGTCTTAATATAACAAGGCGAACCCACACAAATGAACATGCGTCCGGAATCCATTTTCGGTAGGCTTACCCATTCGGCCTGGCTGATGGTACTATAGATATTGGCATAGTTGACGCCGTTTTTGGTCAGATGTCCGGGAGCGTCATTCAGCGCTGCGGAGATAGGCTGCAGTTGACCTGTGCTGGTCAGGTAGCTCCACTGCTTGGTCTCGGGATTAATGCCCAGGATGCCCCAATAGACACGATTGTCCGGATAGGCTCCATTGGTGGCATTCATGACTTTGAACGTCATGACGCCCTTGCCGGAAGGCGCAGGGATGGAGGAAGCCGGTATGGAACCGACTGAAGGTGCAGCAGCAGAGACAGAAGTGGTAGAGAGCGGAGACAATCCGCACACCATGATCAGAACAGCGAGCAATACATACTTAAAGACCGAATTTCGCATAAACAACCTCCCTAATTTTGTATACGCTTTCAGTTTCGTTATTAATTATTACAATATATGGAATTGGATTCAATCGAAAAGCATGTGTATTTCTCAGGAAAGCATGTGCATTTTTCAGTTGGATAGGGTTCTCTTCAAATTGTCCGGACTTCTAACCCGGTTGTTGCTGCAGAAAGAGAAAGTTATACTTGAGAATCAAGATCTATTATGAAATGAAATTCCCCCAAAAAAGGAGGAGCAATTGATGAAACGTTTTGTCGATCCTTTGTTTGAGCCGTACTCTGTTCCCTATGTACTGGCCCGAAAGGGCAGTATCGTGGTGAAATGTCCCAAATGCCAAAGTGCTGCCTATATCGGAGCCGATTCCAATAGAGAGAACATCGAGCTTTTTTGTCATTCCTGCTTTTACCGGAAGCTGGCGGAACCGGATTATATGTATTCTGCTGCAGCGATCTGCACGGCTTGCGAATGCTGGTTCAACGAACCGGTCAAAGATGAACGTCAATTTACCCAAAAACATGTACATATTATTTGTCCGGCATGCCATACGGATAATATCGTAGAGCTCCACAAACGAGAAAGTTCCGTCTGGACAGGATCGGACATACGTAATGGACGCGATCCCTTTTTCGATCAGGAATTGTATTTCCTTGATTATTATCGCGGCAAGATGGTCTGGGCGGTTAACCGGGAGCATCTTACCTATCTAATCGACTATATTGCAGCGAGTTTACGCGAAAGACCGAATTCCAGCCATGTACGTACCGCTTCCTACCGGCTGCCCAAGTATATGAAAGAGGCTAAAAATCGCAATGACTTGATTCGTCTGCTGCAGCGTATGCAGCGAAAAAAATGAGTGTCTCTGACCGATGGACAGACCGCCTTCCAGGATAAACCGCTATCATGGAGCGCTACAAATGACAGGTCAAAAAAATCTATATTTTTATATAAGTTTCATTTGCTTTTTCATGTTGAAAGCAGTAAAATTTTAAACTTGAGTGTCTATCGTGATGACTGTCTAACTTCATTTCATAATCTGGAAATGATAGTAAAGATGGTTTGAAAAACATACTAGATATAGTGTGTCAAGTGAATTATTTTTTTGAATAGTTTTCACCAGATAGGTAGCGTTCAAATAAGCCGGAATACATGGAGATTTTACTTGTTATCTGCTTTTTACGGCTATTTTGGATGCTGCTTTCTCGCTGGTTGGTCCTATTGACAACACTATATATAGCGTTTAAAGTTTAGAACAGCTCCTACATATTGCGTTACGGAATGTTTTAACGTGCGGTATATGGGTAATGCTTGTTAAGAGAAATTAAGCTGGAGCAGCAAGGGTTTTCAGTGCTTTGTTGCTTCGGAGACGCGTATGTCGCTGACGGTTCTTTATTTATAAAGAACCGTCAGCGACACTATATATTGAGTGAGAAGGAGATGTCATCCCACATGCTGATTGCATATGATTCCAAGACAGGCAACGTCAAACGGTTTATCGGAAAATTGAAAAATGCATCGGTGCAGGCCGTACAGATTGAAGAGGCGCTGCAGCTGAATGAACCATTCGTATTGGTCACCTACACAACCGGCTTCGGTCAGGTTCCCGAGAAGGTGACTCATTTTCTGGAAAAAAACCATGGCCGTCTGCTTGGCGTAGCAGCCAGCGGCAACCGTAACTGGGGCGAGAACTTCGGCAAGAGTGCAGATTTGATATCGGAGCGCTACGGCGTTCCGGTCGTATATAAATTTGAACTATCCGGCACTACAGGAGATGCACAACGATTCGTACAGGAGGTAGAGAAAATTGCGGCATATTGAATTGAACAACCTATTGATGCAGCGTGATGATAACGGATTTTTCCGTTTGGATAAAGATAAAGAAGCAGTACAGGAATACATGAAGGAAGTGGATGAGAAGAGTATCCATTTCGCGGACACTTCGTCCAAAGTGCGTTACATGATCGACAACGATTACTATGAGGACATGTACCAGCATTACAATGAGCAGGCCGTGGAAGAAGTATATGCGATTACACACAGCTATAACTTCCAGTTCCCTTCCTACATGGCAGCTTCCAAGTTCTACAAGGACTACGCGGTAAAAACAAATGACCGTGCGAAGTACCTGGAGCACTATCCGGATCGTGTAGCCGTTGTAGCACTGCATCTCGGACGCGGTAATGCCGAAAATGCCAAGACGCTGGCACGTTCCATGATGGAACAGCGTCTGCAGCCGGCAACACCGACATTCCTGAATGCCGGCAAGAGTCGCCGTGGAGAGATGGTATCCTGTTTCCTGTTGGAAATGGATGATTCCCTGAACTCGATCAACTATGTACTGAATACCTGCATGCAGCTGTCCAAAATCGGCGGCGGTGTAGCGGTCAACCTGTCCAAGCTTCGTGGACGCGGCGAGCCAATCAAAGGCGTCGAAGGCGCAGCCAAGGGCATCATGCCGGTACTGAAACTGATGGAGGATGCTTTCTCCTATGCCGACCAAATGGGTCAACGTAAAGGTTCCGGTGCAGCCTACTACAACATCTTCGGCTGGGATATCCTGGAGTTCCTGGACAGCAAGAAGATCAATGCGGACGAGCGTACTCGTCTGAAAACACTGTCGATCGGTCTGATCGTGCCTAACCGCTTCTACAAGCTGGCAGCCGATAACGAGCTGCTGCACGTATTTGCACCATATAGTGTATACAAAGCATACGGCAAGCACCTCGACGATCTGAACATCGACGAAATGTACGATACGCTGATGGCGGATGACCGTGTCAAGAAAAAGCCAATCATGAGCGCACGTGATATGCTGACCAAGATTGCCAGCATCCAGCTGGAATCCGGCTATCCTTATATTATGAACAAAAGTAACGCCAACAAATTCCATGCCCTCAATGGCATCGGTTCGGTAAAAATGTCCAACCTGTGCACGGAGATTTTCCAGCTGCAGGAAACAACAGAAATCATGGACTATGGCGTAGATGATATTATCCGCCGCGATATCAGCTGTAACCTCGGTTCCCTGAATATCGTTAATGTTATGGAACTCGGCAAAATCCGTGAATCCGTGCATGAAGGCATTATGGGTCTGACTTCGGTAAGTGACATGACCAATATCGCTAATGCACCAGGTGTAGCCAAAGCCAACCGTGAGATGCATTCTGTAGGTCTGGGCGTTATGAACCTGCATGGCTATCTGTCCAAAAACAAAATTGCCTACGAGAGCGAAGATGCAATCGACTTCGTACGTACTTTCTTCATGATGATGAACTATTACTCGTTGGAGAAGAGCATGGAGATTGCACGCGAGACTGGCAAAACATTCATGGACTTTGATAAATCCGACTATGCAAGTGGTGTGTACTTTGACCGTTATCTGGCGACCGACTATCGTCCGTCCAAGCCACGTGTACAAGAACTGTTTGGCAGCATGTACATCCCGACACCGGCAGACTGGCAGAACCTCAAAGCCGATGTAATGAAAAATGGTCTGTACCATGCCTACCGTCTGGCGATTGCGCCGACAGCAAGCATTTCCTATATCCAGAATGCAACATCCAGCGTAATGCCGATTGTAGAGCAGATCGAGACACGTACGTATGCGAACTCGACCACATACTATCCAATGCCGTACATGCAGCAGGATAACTATTTCTACTACAAATCCGCTTATACTATGGATCAGTTCAAAGTTCTGGATCTGATCGCCGAGATCCAGCAGCACGTCGATCAAGGGATCTCTACAGTCCTGCACGTAAGCAGTGATGTAACGACCCGTCAATTGGCTCGCTACTATCTGTACGCAGCACACAAAGGCCTGAAGTCCCTGTATTACACTCGTACCAAGCGTCTGACAGTTGAAGAGTGCATTAGCTGCTCCGTATAATATCCATTTATATACGATTTGATCTGCTTGATTCATACCGCTATCCACCGCTTGAACAAAGTAAAGGATGAACGCAATGATTAAAGGCATTTTTGAAACGCATATTAATGTGAGTGATGTCGAGCGGTCCGCTGCTTTTTATGAGCGTCTGCCCGGCATTACACTCCTTCATGAAGATACGGCTCGCAAAAGCCGATTCTACTGGGTCGGCGCACCTGGTGTGAGTATGCTCGGTATTCGCGAGAATTATCCAACGCCACTTGTGCAGCGTCAGCATTTTGCTTTTCGTGTAGAGCTGGAAGATTTGAGATCTGCCCGTGAAGAATTGTCTCGTCTTGGAATATCAACAGAGAACTTTCATGGTGAAGATGCAGCGCAGTTAATGGTATTCCCATTTATGCCTGCCGTCTCGATTTACTTTGACGATCCGGATGGACATTCTATTGAATATCTGGCGATGCTGGACGATGAGCCAAGACCCGATCTGCCGATTATGTCCTGGCAAGAATGGGATCAGCTGCACAATCGTACAGAATCGTAAACTCTATCTATTGTGAATTAACATTCAAAACTATCTAACTCGCCACTGGCGTAAATATAAATATGGATCTTTACCTTGCAGTATGCATCAGAAGCGAACGACCCTTCTTCTTGCATACTGTAGTCTTGTTATGATAAAAACAGCTACTGTTTCACTACATAACGACAGGTAAGAGAAAGGGGCACAACACATGAGTGAGCCAATCAAAGCAGTCAACTGGAACCGTCCGGATGACGATTTTTCCCTGATGTTCTGGAACCAGAACATTATGCAGTTCTGGACAGACGACGAAATCCCGCTGTCCGATGACAAAATGTCCTGGATTCAGCTGAGCGATCTGGAACGTCAAACCTATATGAAAGTCCTCGGTGGACTGACCCTGCTGGATACGATTCAGGGTGGCATTGGTATGCCGCAAATCCTAGAGCATGTTGACGGCTTGCAGCGCAAAGCGGTACTGGGCTTTATGGCAATGATGGAGCAGATCCATGCCAAGTCCTATAGCAGTATTTTCACAACGCTATCTTCAACGGAAGAGATCGACGAAATCTTCAAATGGGTTGAAGAGCATCCACGTCTGCAGACCAAAGCGGAGACGATCCGTCAGTATTACACCAACATCAATTCTCCAAAAGAACTGTTCCTGGCAATGGCTGCGTCTGTACTGTTGGAGAGCTATCTGTTCTATAGTGGTTTCTTCTATCCGCTGTACCTCGCGGGTCAAGGCAAAATGACCTGCAGTGGCGAGATCATTGACCTGATCCTGCGTGACGAGAGTATCCATGGTGTATACGTGGGTGTACTGGCACAGGAAATCTACAACGAGCTGGACGAATACGAGCAAAAAGACGCTTACGAGACACTGGAAGGCCTGTTCCGTTATCTGCATGAGAACGAAGAAGGCTATACAGCCGAGATTTACGATGCGATCGGCCTGACAGACGAAGTAAATGTGTTCCTGCGCTATAATGCCAACAAAGCATTCATGAATCTGGGCTTTGATCCGCTGTTCCCGGAAGAAGAAGTCAACCCGATTGTCTTCAACGGAATCAGCACACACACCAAGCAACATGACTTTTTCTCCAAAAAAGGAAATGGCTATGTGCGTGCAATGAATGTAGAGCGTCTGACTGACGAGGATTTCAAATTCGATTTTTAATATAAACAAAGCCGATATAAAAACAGAGGACTTTCGTTTATTTTAGATATATATACAGATAGAGATGATTTTCCAGAGATAAAAGGGTTAGTTACAGAGCAAAGCTTGACCGTGCCATGCATACCGCATAGATAAAGAGAGACACAGAACAACGGATGTATGGTATCGGAGGTGTTTAAAAGGGGATAAGAGAAGGCTGTCTTGCTGCATATGATGCAGACAAGGCAGCCTTCTTACGTATGAACGCAAGTAAGACATGAGCGATCACAGGCTTCTTCGATAATAGTCATACAGCATAGAGATAGTGGGAAGGAATAGCGATTATACATACATGTACATATGAATAAAATGGATGTTTTGTAATCGTTCCCGGAAGCTTATACAATGAGTAACAACACTATTATTCACAGGGGGTAATGAGCATGGGAATGACAGGAATCTATTATGTAGAAAAAGAGAATTTGCAGACCGTTCTGGCTGGTGACCCGAGTCGGCCCGACCTGGATATCGATAAAACATGGAGCCTGATCGCGGATATGTTTCCGGATATTCCATTTGTGCCGGTACAGGATCAGTATAAGATCGACAGCCAGTTGACCGAATTTGGTACTTTCTATCTGCCGCCGCATCAGGTCGCCCAGATGGCTGAATCGATTCCGGTTGTACGTCAGCGTGAAGCACTGGAGCAGCGTATCGATTTTGACCGCTGGAAAGCCAGTAACCAGCAGAGCCCGGGTGATGTGGAAGAACATGCGATGATGATCTTTTTCTTTGCGATCAATGAAAACGATACGTATGAGGAGATCGTGGAAGACTATCTGATGCCGTATCTGAATCAGGTCTTTGATCTGTATCTGGATGCAGCCAGCAAAGGTCAAGGCATCGTGTTTGCTATTTTCTAGGGTAGTTTGGAAAGGGGATCGACAAGCAATGAAATCATTAAACAGCGTAGAGCAGGTGAGAGAAGAGATTCAAAGCAACCGCCTGCAGCTGCTTCTGCTCAAAATGCATAACTGCAGTGTCTGCGAGGCTGTTCAGCCCCAGACCGCAAAACTGCTGGAGGATTACCCACAGATTGCCGGTGCCTATATCTATGTAGAAGAGGCACCAGAGCTGGCTTCCGAGTATCTAATCTTTACTTCACCGGTACTCATACTGTTTTATGAAGGCAAGGAAGTGTACAGGGCAGCACGCTTTATCCGTTTTGCCGAGCTGGAGCAGCAGCTGGAAGGCTATGCTTCACTACTGCTGGAATCATGATCTGAAGTGCTGGAAGAAGCGGCATAGACGCGTTCCATAATCACATAGCTTTTGCCACCGCGAACAAAAGAATCGCCGGTAGGAAGAAGACCGAATTTGCTATAGAATCCGGTCTTTTCGGTGCGTGCATTACAGTAAATACGCCGTACACCGGCTTGCTCTGCCTGCTGCATCACATACGCGAGCAGCTGACTGCCGTAGCCTTGCTCCTGCTGGTGCGCCAGTGTAGCGAATTTGCGGAACTGGGCTTCATTGTTATCGATAAACAGGGAGAGCACCGATACGAGCTGACGATCTACAAACAAACCATAATGCGCTCCCTGATCATCATTTTTCAATTGTACATAATCCAACTCGCGATCCGGCCACATGACTTCATGACGAAGCTGCCAGGCTTGTTCTTTGGTAATCTGTTGAATGGGCATTAGAGATTCTCCTTTATTGGTAGGTAGATGTACGCATAGATATAGATATAGATCTGCTTGAGCGCTATATGCATCTATCGCTGCGGGAAGGGAATTCTGCCGGCGACCTCCGGTTAAGAATGGATATTTGGAATGACCGCTTGCAGCGGACAATATCCATTCTTAAATGTCGGTCTTCTGGCAGAATTCCCTTCCCTTCGCTATGTGCTGTTGCATCATGATAGTGACATTTCAAAGCGAATCTGAAGAGCGATAACATGGATAGACTGTTCTTTTTGATAAGATATCTGGTATTTCGTAACTAGTGTCCCGTGTATTGTATCCGGTACCTCGTATTTCGTATTCGTATTTCGTTATTCTGTATCCTCGATTGCATTTCCTTCAAGCACAGAGCGGAGAAAAGAGAATTCTACCAGCGCCCGACATTTAAAAATGGAGATCGACCGATATCATCGGTCATTCAGGCTCTTCATTTTTAACCGGAGGAAGCGGTAAAATCTCTTTGCACAGCGGATTGACCTTCAACGTACCCCTTCATCTTTTCAAAAATACAGTAACTCCACACATCCAATTTCTCTACAAATCCAGCCCACTCTTGCTGTATAGTTCATCTCATTTCATCTTATCCTAATAAAAAGTAAATCCCAGTCATTGACAATTACCTTCAACTGTATTAATAATAGTAGTACAGTTAATACAGTGAAAGGGGGAAGCCCATGTTTGAACTGGATGTACGCAGTCGCAAGCCCATTTACGAACAGTTAATGGATAAAATCAAGGAAATGATTCTGTATGGCATTCTCAAGCCGGATGAACAGCTGCCTTCGGTACGCACATTGTCGGCACAGCTGACCGTCAATCCCAATACCATCCAGAAAGCGTACCGGGAGCTGGAAAGAGAAGGCTATATTTACTCCCAGGCAGGCAAAGGAAGCTTTGTATCACCGACCCGGCAGCAGCCGAATAACGAGCAACTGGCAGAGATGAAAGAGCGGCTGCTCAAGCTTTTTGCTGAAGCGATCTATCTCGGCTTTACCAAATCAGACATTGAAAAGCTGTATCAACAGACCATGGAAGAACAGGAGAGGGGGAAGAGCAGTGATTGAGATTAAGCAGCTGACCAAGATTTTTGAAGGCGAACGGGCAGTGGACGATGTATCACTAACCGTACATAAAGGCTCCATCTTTGGATTGCTCGGCTCCAACGGTGCAGGCAAAACGACACTACTCAAGACAATGGCTGGCGTATACCGGGCCGACAAGGGAAACATTTTACTGGAAGGACAGCCTGTATACGAGAATCCACAGAGCAAGCAGCGAATGATTTTTCTGGCGGATCAGCCTTACTTTTTCGCGCAGACTTCGATTCAGCAGATGGCTGTATTTTACCGGGCTATCTATCCTAACTGGGATGAACAACGTTTCCAACAGTTGGCACAGGCATTCAAGACGATTCCGCTCAAGCGCAAACTGCATCGTCTGTCCAAAGGGATGCAGCGTCAGGCATCACTGTGGCTGGCACTTAGCTGCAAGCCGGATGTACTTATTCTAGATGAGCCGATTGACGGACTTGATCCGGTCATGCGCAGACAGGTGAAAAATCTGCTGTTTCAGGAAGTGGCCGATCGGGAAATGACGGTCGTCATCTCTTCACACAACCTACGGGAGATTGAGGATATGTGTGACCATGTAGGGATCATGCATGAGGGCCAGCTGCTTGTCGAAAAGGAAATCGACGATCTTAAAGCTGCCAGCCACAAAATTCAAATCGCTTTCCGCGATCCAAGGCACGAACAGGCAATCTCTGGACTGCTGGAGATTCTGCACAAGGAAGAACGAGGCAGTGTAGGGACCTATATTATCAAAGGCTCTGTCGAGCATATTACCGAAGTCATTCAGACGTACCAGCCTTATGTATTCGATATACTGCCGATGACACTGGAAGAGATATTTATATACGAAATGGGGGATGCCGGTTATGACGTTCAACCACTACTTCTTTAACCGGGGACTATGGATGCATGCCTGGCGTCAGGGTGGCTGGATCGGGGTTATCTATTTGCTACTGCTGATCTTTGCCGGACCGCTGCAGCTGTTATCATCGAATTCAGCTTATGAATATCAAAAAGATGCTCGAATCGTGGATTATCTGTTCCAAGAAGACGGAGAGATGGCAATTCTATTTGCTTTTATCATGTGCATATTGATGGCCGTTTTCTTGATGAGATTTATACAATCCAAGCGAGCGGCTGAGATGTTCCATAGTCTGCCTGTACGCAGAGATCAGCTACTTACGGTCTCACTGGTATCTGGACTTGGCATGTTGATTGTTCCAATATGGGTTACGGCTATTATTACTGGATCAATGGCAGGCAATCTGAATCATGTTGTTTTTACGGTTGATCAGGTAATCGACTGGGCTGTGTCTCTGACAGTTATTAGTTTATTCATCTTTACATTTACGTTATTTGTAGGAATGTGTATTGGTCAGTCCATCCTACAGATCATTGTTACAATTATATTATTTCTGCTCCCTAGTGGATTGAGTTTTCTTTATGTTCGATATTTTTCCAGATATCTTTATGGATATTATGATGGAGACCCTCGTTCAACTTTTATAACTGGTTGGTCTCCCATTGAAAAATTGATGGATATATCTACAAAAGGATTTAGTCAACGGGATGGCTGGGTGTACTTTATTGTTTCTCTTGTATTGATTGGTCTGAGCTACTTGCTGTACAAGTTGCGCCCAACGGAGAAATCCACCCAGCCTATCGTATTCCGTTACTTTAACCCGTTATTCCGTGTTGGAGTTACACTGTGCAGTGCATTATTAATCGGATTATATGGAATAACTTTTTTTGAAAAATGGGATGTTGTATGGTGTATAATCGGCGGAGTAATTGGTTATGTAGCAGCCGAAATGGTGCTTCGCAAAACCCGGCAAGTATTTGATCGCAAATTGTGGCTGGGGATGGTCTTTTACGGATTAATAGTTGCATTGTTCATCTATATTCCGGTGTCTCCATTGACTGGATACGAAACAAAAGTACCTGCACCAAGTGATGTGAAATCTCTATATATAGGCAATGATATTAGAAATGATCTATCTAATTATCCTACACATGGAATAGACATCGAGAAACCCAATCCTGATATGCTCTCTTCTAATCCTGATTATATTCAAAGTGTGATTCGGTTACATTCTCAGGTAGTAAAAGATAAGCCTGATCCTGGAAGTAGAAACGATCATAACTATTATAACGTCAATGAACAAATGCAAATAGCTTATATTATGAAGGATGGAAGTCATCTTTTAAGATCTTATATGATACCTAAGAGTGAAGAATACCAGCCATATCTTCAGCAAGTTCAGCAATCCAAAGAATATAAAATGGCATTTTATAACCTAAGAGCGTTGGAGAAATCCGAGAGTGCAATCAGAATCAAAAACCCGGATAATCCAAAACGTAAAATAGATATTACGGATCCCACTGAAATTCAACAGTTGAATCAGCTAATTGTAAAAGAAAAGCTGGCAGTGAAAAACCCAAAAAACAATCCGATATACGGCAATACGTTAGATATGGTAATACAAATTTATAAAGACCCTTATTACAGTAGAGAGTATTATTACAGCTGGAATCCTCAATTCAAGCCGACGGAGGAGTGGCTGAAAGAAAAAGGATACTGGAATCTGCTGATTACCAAGGTGGAAGATATTTCTACTATTGTTATTATTCCGGATGAGCGGAATCAAAAAGAAATTGCAGTGACCAATTATGTTGATTTGTTCAAAAAATATCGTGGAACTCCTAAGCATGTCGTAATCAGTAACAAAGAACAAATTAATGAATTGCTGAATCGAAGCGAGTCTGAAGGTGGAAATGCAGGGCAGAGCTATATACTCAAGCTCAGATTCAAAGATGGAACAGGGGCATATCGCGTTCTAAACAAAGAAAGTATTACCCCAGCGATTTACAAGATTCTTCCCAAGTAACATGTATCACTAAATATATATTTAAATTAGCAGTCATGTATTTTATGAATACACACTCTTTGAGAGTCTTTTCAATCAAGAGAATATAATCTAGTACAGTAAAAGAAGAGGATCGCATTTACAGCCTTCCTCTTCTTTTATTGTGTTGTTTTGAGTACAGTATTTTACCTTGTGGCATTCCTTTTCTCAGCCCGTGCCCAACCCTATCCTTATAACCCCCATAAACATGCAGAAATAACACCTCCGTTCCCTCTGATTATTGAACAAACAGAGCGGTTTATTGCATACCTCAGCACAAGCGTAATGATTATCATATTAATGTAAGCGCTTTTATAAAATGGGAAAGAGGGATGCAATTGAGAAATAAAGCAAAGCTTCAACGTCGAATGCCTTTTATGCTGCTGAGTATCATCACTTGCCTGGGAACGTTATTTGGTTATGGAGGAGCTTCAGCTGCTCCATCGACGACGATTGTGCAGGATGCTACCCATGGCGTAACCAACAACTTCACCACATCATCTGTTACCCAGGATGTATATTCCCATCTACCAACCATCTATCTGGCAGGCGATTCAACGGTACAGACTTACCGCGAGGCGCAGCGTCCGCAGGCAGGATGGGGGCAGATGATCGGCCAGTATCTGGATGATTCTATTGCTGTCAGCAATCAGGCGATCGGTGGCAGAAGCTCCCGTTCTTTTATCGAGCAGGGACGACTGGATACGATTATCAGTCAGATTCAGCCTGGAGACTATCTAATGATCCAGTTCGGTCATAATGATGCTGACCGCAAGCCCGAACGATATACACCTGTACAGGATTACCGCAACTACCTCAAAGTCTACATCCACGGTGCCCGCAGCAAAGGCGCAACTCCAATTCTGGTCACTCCGGTATCGAGAAGAGACTATAATGCCAGCGGTCAATTCAATGTCAGTTTCCCTGAATATGTAGCAGCGATGAAGCAGGTCGCCGCCGAGACGCAGACGCCGCTGCTTGATCTCAGTGCCCGGAGTGTTGCCTATTACAATTCGGTTGGTATAGAAGGAACTACTTCTATTTTCCTGCATGTACAGCCGGGTCTGTATCCGTATTTCCCGAATGGTGTTGTAGATAATACGCACTTCCAGGAGTACGGAGCAATGCAGATTGCCGGACTAGTAGCTGAAGGCATACGGGATCTGGGGCTGCCGCTGTCCGAGCATGTGCTGAATCCTGCTTCCAGCGCAGTTCAGTAAAGGTAACCGATCACTCCACCATCCTGTCGCAGCATTAGTTAGCAGCTCTACTTGGTTACAGGCAGGATGTATCTAACAAAAAGGGCAGGCCTGTGTGGGTACTGTCCTTTTTGCTGCTACCAGTCTATTCAAATACGTGTACATACCAATAGCAGAAAGTCTGATTTTTATTCGGTAATGTCATACAACATCGGTTCTTTCATTCTTCCTATTCCATCTACGGCTATCCATTATGAATGTATGATTTGCGAATAAATGAATTGTCAGTGCAGGAGAGTATACGTTAAAATACATTTAAAACCACGATATTCACCATTATTCCTGATGACACATTGTATAGGTTGCTTTCTGCCCATTATCTCCTGATAGTATCGTTATGCTCCATCTCTCTATTTATATGAGCCTTATCCTGCATTTCTGTAGTTCGATTCTCTAATCCTACTGTCGGTTCACTGCTGCTTTACTTGCTTACAACAATGTATCGATGTTCTCACTATATTAATGAACGTTGTCTGTCTAATCTTCCATTCTGTTAACTATCTATTATATTGATTTATGAAAGAGGGAAGCCCTTGCGTAATAGGTTCTGGAATTCTGTTAATCGTCAGCAAGCTGTTAACCGTCGAAAAGCTGTTGACCATCGGAAGACTATTAACCGCTGGAGTTTGGTTAACCGCCGATTGGGTCCTGTTGTACTGCTCAGTATTATGATTGCGAGTCTATGGTTTGCAGTAGGAGCTTCTACAGGTACGAGTGCAGGACATAGACAGCCGATGATTTATATAGCAGGCGACTCTACAGTACAGACCTATACGGATGCCCAGCGCCCACAGGCAGGGTGGGGGCAGATGATTGGTCGTTACTTTGACCAGGGAGTTACCTTTCGCAATCACGCGATTAGCGGTCGTAGCACGCGAACATTTATCGAGCAGGGGAGACTGGACACGATTTGGCAGGAAATTCAGCCGGGGGATTATCTGCTGATCCAGTTTGGACATAATGATGCCAATCAGGCGAAGCCGGATCGTTATACACCGGTAGCAGATTACAAGCATTATCTGCATCAGTACATTCAGGGAGCGCGTGATCATGGAGCCACACCGATACTGATTACACCGATGGGAACGCGTACTCCGGATGCAGACGGACGCTTTCAGATCAGCTTCCCTGAGTATGTAGCGGCGATGAAGCAGGTAGCGTCAGATACAGCTACACCGCTGCTGGACCTGAGTGCGAGCAGTGTCGCTTATTATAATTCGATTGGAGCAGAAGCAACCAAGCAGCTGTTTTTGTATACGGCTCCCGGACAATATCCTGCTTTTATAGCAGGCTCGGCAGACGATATTCATTTTCAGGAGTACGGGGCTGATCGGATAGCAAGACTTGTAGCCGATGGTATCCGGGCGCTGTCTTTACTGATATCTACCCATGTACAATAAATGTCTGTAGGCTGCATGGATGTGGATATTTGTAATCATCAGCCTGTAGTTCAATTGTCCTTATTATAAGAATATTATGTTCATTTATCGTAATTATTTATATGCGATCTGATTATATTGTTTGTGATGCTGCCAGCCGATCCGGTTGGTAGCTTTTATTTTTTGTGACACGAACTTCATCTAACTACGGATGTTTATTCATCTGGGCCAATTTTCGCCATACGATATTTTGCTAAATAGCTATATTTTGATATTCCTGAAAATATACATAAAAAAATAGGTCATTTTACCGATAATAGTACATATCAATGAGATGAAGCGGTAGTGAGTACAAAAGTGCGGATGATTAGTAAAGGCCTGACTAATATCAGCAGTATCCTATCGCCGGTTTGTTATGTATGTTACTCCAAGCCAGTTTGCAAGGCAGATGGCGTACCTGTTCCTAGCCGCACATCAACTCTTATATCAGTCAATATGCCGGGAGGATTTAATAGTGAAAATGTTCAAAATCAACAATTGGAGTCTTAGCACCAAAATGTTGTTACCAGCAGCAATCCTCGTCATTGCGCTGGTCGTCTTATCGGTGCTGGCGATCCGTAATATCGATAAAATGGGAGATAAGTTAATTACCTCTCTCTATACCGAAGCCTATCAGATTAATTATCTGGTACTGAATGCCGACCGTGATTATTATCAGGCAAAAATTGCTGAATTTATGCTAACGACGCTTCAAAATCCCAATGAAATTAAAGTTCAACAAGATGATTACAATGAAAATGTAAAGCAGACGTATGACCGTGTACAGCAGGCCAAAGTGATCATGGAGAATAACCGTGCCGTATTCGAGAAATACAAAGATCCCGAGACCAAAAAAGATGTATTTCAGCTAATTGAAGATTTCGATACCAATTACAACGCATGGAAAGGCCAATTCAACTACGAAGAACGCCGCTATGTGAATTCGACCGAATCCGGAGTGAAGTTTGCAGCGTCACGTCAGAATCTGGATCAAATTGAGAATATCATGGATCAGTACAGCAAGGACGCGATTGACGAGAGTGCTGCTCTAAGTGGACAGATGCGTCTGGTTACGATTATCGAACTGGTAGCCATTCTCGTTATTGCTTCACTGCTGATTTTCTTCATTGTACGTAATGTGCGCAATCGTACCAAGGACACACTGACCATGATCCACAAAACCGCGAACTTTGATCTGGTGTATGACGATAGCTTTACCCGTTATCTATCCGAAAAAGATGAATTTGCCGTAATTATTCAGGCACTTGGCGAAGCGAGAAAAGAGTTCAGAACCACTTTCAGCCGTGTGATTCAGGAAAGCCGCAATCTGCAGGATACGATCCAGATCGTGGATGAGGAAATGAACAAGCTGGAAGGCGGCGTACAGGATATCTCGGCCACAACCGAGCAGCTGTCTGCCGGTATGGAAGAGACCGCAGCTTCTACGCAGGAGATGAATGCCACATCGACAGAGATCGAATCAGCGGTAAACTCCGTAGCGAGCAAAGCCCAGGAAGGTGCCCGCGCAGCCGAAGGATTGACTGTACGTGCAGCCGATCTGAGCAAGCAGTTTAAGCACTCATACAGCACCAGCACAGCGACGTACAATCAAGTACGGGACAGTCTGGTACAGGCTCTGGAAGAATCCAAGTCCGTACAGCAAATTAACAGTCTGGTTTCTTCCATTATTGATATTGCATCACAGACCAATCTGTTGTCCCTGAATGCGAGTATCGAAGCGGCACGCGCCGGAGATGCCGGACGTGGCTTCGCAGTCGTAGCCAGCGAGATCAGCAAGCTGGCCGAAGATTCCAAAAAGGCTGCCGATCAGATCAACGAGATTACCCAGGTAGTCGTTGGCTCGGTAAGCAATCTGTCATCCAACTCCAACGACCTGCTGAATCTGTTCAGTACCAATGTTCGTACCGACTATGAGATGATGCTGTCTTCAGCCGATCAGTATGCTTCGAGTGCACAGGAAATCGATGATATTGCCAATGACCTGAGCGCCACTTCCGAAGAACTGCTGGCCTCGATCGAGAATGTCGTCAAAGCGATCCAGGAAATCTCGGTTGCAGCCAATGAAGGTGCCGAAGGAACCAGCATGATCGCCGAGAAAACTGATGATATCGTACAACAGACTTCACGCGTAGCCGAGCAGATGAAGCAGTCCAAGCAGGGGATTAACGAATTGGCAGAGTCTGTAGCCAAATTCAAGCTGTAATAGCCTACTTTATACTCATTATCTATTCAGCTGTGAACAGACATGAGAGAGCACGAATCACAGTATAAATATTGTTTCTGCTGCGGCAAGCCTGCAGCAAAGGGAATTTATGAACCATTTATCGAATGATCAACAAGAAGAAGGATGCTCCTATAGCAGGGGCATCCTTCTTTTCTCAATCTTTTCTCAACAAATATTGAAAATCCACTTGATAATAATAATCATTGTTGATAGAATATAAAAAGAAAGAAGGAACTCGGCAAAGTCCCTTCTCGTGATGTACAACAAATAGTAAGTATTATTTCTTTTCAAAAGTTTGGCAATCTGTTTCTTGAACTTCAGCAGTTTGCTCTTTTGCAGCAGCGTGACTAACTACAAAAATAGTGTCAGCGGTACATTTGTTTTGTTCCGCCCAGTGAGTGCATGCACTTACTTCACACAATACGTCTTGAGCCATGATGATTCACCTCCTGTGCTCATAATATACAGCATTTGACAGTCTCTTCGGCAAAAGAGGCTGTTTGTCGTTGTTACTTTTTGTAGTAACACTCCCAGTATACAGGACGTATACCGAATTTGGCAAATGCTTTTGTTCCTTTATTCCCCGATAAACGGGCGTATGACCCAAATAATCGTAATATATCGTAAAAAATCCCCTGTTTCTCCATTGTGGAGAGCAGGGGATTTTGTTTTGCTTCATTAATCACAGTTTTTATTGACTTGTTTGTAATCGTTATTTGCGTAACAGGCTGAGATCGAACTCGGGTACCAGACCTTCGCGGGCTGCTCGGCCGAGCAGTGCTTCGATCGCCCCGTAGCCGTCTTCACCCAGATTGCGGGTGAATTCATTAACATACAGATTGATATGGGAATCAGCTACGCTGGCATCCATCTCCTGTGCATGCTCCATCACATAATCGCGGGACGCTTCGGGATGTTCCCAGGCGTATTCGACCGAGGAACGTGCCCATTCGGTAATCTGGGCGATATCCAGTGAACGACGGGCGATAATCGCACCCAGCGGAATCGGCAATCCAGTATCTTCTTCCCACCAGCTGCCCATATCCTGCAGCAGGGTAAGACCATAATTCTGATACGTAAAGCGAGCTTCATGGATAACCAGACCAGCGTCGATCTGTCCGTCGCGCACAGCAGGCATGATCTGGTCAAATGGCATAACGACCACTTCACCGATACCGCCGGGTACATTTTGAGCTGCCCATAGGCGGAACAGCAGATAAGCGGTAGAACGTTCACTCGGTACAGCTACCTTTTTGCCAGCGAGTGCAGACGCATCGGTCGCTTCCGGATTGGCAGTCAGCACGAGTGGACCGCAGCCGCGTCCGAGTGCACCGCCGCAAGGGATCAGCGCGTAATCTTCCAGTACCCAAGGCAGAGCAGCATAGGAGATTTTGAGTACTTCCGGGCCTTCGCCTTCGGCAGCCCAGTTGTTGGTGATATCGATATCTGCATAAGTGACTTCCAGTTCGGGGGCGTCTGGAATCAGGCCATGCACCCAGGCATGGAACACGAATGTATCATTGGGACAAGGGGAAAAAGCTATATTCATATTAGAGCACCTCCGGTAATAAGGAACTTGCTTGTGTCAAAGACTGCAGGGCTTCGGGGATACGCCAGCTGCTGCGGTCACGTGGTCCAACTTTGTTGGAGATCGCCCGGATCTCCAACACTGGTATATTCATCAACTGCGCCGCTTCGGCTACACCGAATCCTTCCATGCCTTCTGCCGAAGCATCAGGAATACGCTGGATCAGTGCGGCTGTGGTCTCTGCCGATCCGGTCGTCGTGGATACAGTGAGCACAGGTCCAGTATGTACCATGAGCCCTGCATCACGCATCACAGTCGCCAGACGATCCAGATGGGTAGTGTCCGGCAGGATAACGGATGAGCCAAATCCCAGTTCATCCACGGAAATAAATCCGTGCTCCGGGGTTCCTGAACCCAGATCGGCAGCGATAATCCGATTGGACAGCACAATAGAGCCGGGAGCAGCATGAGGCTCGAATCCGCCGCCGATCCCTGCACTAATGACCAGATCATATGATCCTCGTGCCAGCAGCAGCGCTGTACGTGCTGCCGCCGAAGCAGGTCCCACACCAGCGAGCTGAACATCGTACCGTAGTTTATCCTTATCGCTGAGTCCTCTCTGTACCGCTTCGCGTTCAGCTTCGACCGCAGTCATAATAAGTATTCGATTAGATAATGTATTGTCAAGGCGTGAAGCCTCCATATCAGCGTACCTCCTTCAACCATGCCAGCTTTCTTGGACAAGCTTATCTTCTAACGTTACTCCTGTTATAGCAGATTGTAAAGGAAATGAAGCTAACAGAATACTGGCGCGAAAAGAAATAAGCAGGATCGTTCCAGCCTTATGACAGAAGTTCCTGCTGCTAATTAATATGTATTTTCTTATATAATATACTCAATAATTACATATATGTGACGGCTTCGTGGAATAAAGCTCCGAAATCAGCAGTAAGGCACGAACAGGCTGCATACTTTTACCATAAACGGGTAATAGGTTTCAAAATATCCAATTACTCAGACAGAGGTGAAGTGGCACCATGAAGATGGATGATCAGCAGAATATTGTGATTCATGTCGATGGACAGTCGGTTGTGGCACAGCCAGGTATGACGATCGTTCAGGCGGTTAATACGGCGCCTGATCTGTATATTCCGCAGATCTGCTATAACGAACAGCTCGGTCCGATCAATACCTGTGATACCTGTATGGTTGAAGTGGAGGGTGAGTTGATACGCTCCTGCAGTACCGTGATTACACCGGGAATGCGTATATCAACCCAGAGTCCGCTGGTCAAGGATGCACAGCAGGAATCCATGTCCCGAATTCTCCGCAATCATGAACTCTACTGCACGGTCTGCGATAACAATAACGGTAATTGCGTGGTACATAACACCACGGAAAAGCTGGGTATCGAGCATCAGACCTATCCTTTCCGGAACAAACCCTATGAGATCGACAACACCAATCCGTTTTATCGCTATGATCCAGACCAATGTATTCTGTGCGGCCGCTGTGTAGAAGCCTGCCAGGATCTGCAGGTCAATGAGACGCTGTCTATTGACTGGAGCCGGGAACAGCCGCGCGTCGTCTGGGATGATGATGTACCGATCGATCAATCTTCCTGTGTTTCCTGTGGACACTGCGTTACGGTCTGTCCGTGTAATGCACTGATGGAATCTTCCATGCTGGGAGAAGCCGGATTCATGACCAATATCGATAACAAGCTGATGGAACCGCTGATTGATCTGACCAAAGCGGTAGAGCCCGGTTATTCGGGCATTTTCCAGATTTCTGAGATCGAGGCATCGATGCGCAATTCCCGTATTGAGAAGACCAAGACGGTATGTACGTACTGCGGTGTGGGCTGCAGCTTTGAAGTGTGGACCAAAGACCGTCATATTCTCAAAATCGAGCCTTCAATAGATGCGCCGGTGAATGGAGTATCTACCTGTATCAAGGGCAAATGGGGCTGGGACTTTGTTAACAGTGAAGAACGACTGACCCGCCCGTTGATTCGCCAGGGAGACCGGTTCGTGGAATCGACATGGGATGAAGCGCTGGCGCTGATCGCGGAGAAGCTGGGCGGTATCAAGGCGCAGCATGGCTCCGATTCGATCGCTTATATCGCGTCTTCCAAATGCTCCAATGAAGAGAACTACATTTTCCAGAAATTTGCCCGTTCGATTATGGGTACCAATAATGTCGATAACTGCTCTCGTTACTGTCAGTCGCCTGCTACATCCGGCCTGATGCGTACGGTTGGCATGGGCGGGGATAGTGGTACGATGGTCGATATCCAGCAATCGGAGCTGGTCATCATTGTCGGTGCCAATCCGGCAGAATCCCATCCGGTACTCGCTACCCGGGTGAAGCGTGCGCATAAGCTGAATGGTCAGAAGCTGATCGTATCGGATATTCGCAAAAATGAAATGGCGGAACGTGCAGATATGCATTTGCATCCCAAACCAGGTTCCGATCTGGTCTGGCTCTCTGCGGTGACGAAATACATTATCGATCAGGGCTGGGAAGCGGCAGATTTCCTGAACAACCGTGTTGAAGGGTATGAGGAATATCGTGAGTCACTTGCTCCATACACACTGGATTATGCAGAACAGGTATCCGGTCTAACCCGTGAGCAGCTGATTCGTACAGCAGAGATGATCCATGAGTCCGGTTCTGTATGTATCCTGTGGGCGATGGGTGTGACCCAGCATCGCGGTGGTACAGATACATCGACAGCGATCTGTAATCTGCTGCTTGCTACCGGCAACTTTGGTCGTCCGGGTACAGGAGCGTATCCGCTGCGTGGTCATAACAATGTGCAGGGAGCCTGTGATTTTGGTACGATGCCAAGCTATTTCCCTGGATATGAGAAAGTGACTGACGATGCGGTACGTTCCCGTTATGAGCAGGCATGGGGCGTGGAACTGCCGGTAGAGCCGGGACTGGATAATCATGAAATGGTCGATGCGATCGAAGAAGGTACACTCAAAGCGATGTATCTGTTTGGCGAGGAAATGGCATTTGTCGATTCCAACTCCAACTTTGTGGAAGAAATGTTCGGCAAGCTGGAATTTTTCGTGGTGCAGGATATATTCTTCTCCCGGACAGCACAGTTCGCAGATGTTGTTCTGCCTGCTTCACCAAGTCTGGAAAAAGACGGCACCTTCACGAATACCGAGCGCCGGATTCAGCGTTTCCATCAAGTGTTCGAGCCGATGGGTGAATCCAGACCGGACTGGAGAATTATCCAGGACGTAGCCAATGCTCTGGGAGCTGGCTGGAATTATACCCACCCCGGTGAAATTATGGCGGAAGCAGCAAGCCTTGCTCCATTGTTCGCGGGGGTCAGCTATGATCGCCTGGAAGGATGGAATAGTCAGGTTTGGCCGGTAGAACCGGATGGAAGCAGTACAGAACTACTGTATACCGAGAAATTTGCTTTCCCAAGCGGCAAGGCACGTCTATTCCCGGTCAGCTGGACACTGCCATACGAGCCGGAAGCAGAATATGATCTTCATCTGAACAATGGTCGACTGCTGGAGCATTTCCATGAAGGCAATATGACGTATCAATCCCAGAATATCCGCCACAAAGTACCATCTACATGGCTGGAAGTCTCGCCGGAGCTGGCTGCCGAGCGAGGCATGGAGACAGGTGCCAAAGTGCGGCTCGTATCTCCATATGGTCAGGCCAAGCTGTCGGTCGTTGTTACCGATCGGGTTAAAGGCAAAGAGCTATATCTGCCGATGAATACCCAGAATGCAAGTGAAGCGATCAATCGTCTGACCAGCAGTCATACGGACAAAATTACGCATACGCCGAGTTACAAGGAAATCAGTGTACGGATGGAAGTACTTGAAGATCGTGGTGTATCGCCATTACCGCAGGTTAACCACCGGTTTGCCAAGCGTCGTCCGCAGATCAGCGTACGGGTCGAGGACAAGTGGAAGCGTCAGGATTATGAGCCGATAGCAGATACCATTCGGAAGGAGCGTGCCCAGTATGGCCAGAGCCATTAACCGGATTGAACGCCACGAACCGACAGAAGCGGAAATACAGGCCGAATCGCTTACCCAGATTATCAAGGCACTTAGTGAAAATAAGGAAGCCATTCTCAAAACGCTGGATATTATCAAGGAACTGGATAACGCCGGCATGCTCGATATTGCCGGTGCCCTGCTCAAGAACCGGACAGAAGTAGGCGTACATGGAGTAAATCTGATCAACTCCCTGAATATCCCGCCGCTGATCCGCAATGCCTTTACCCTGAGTCAAATGGTCGGCAAGATTGATCCGCTGGAAATGGATCGACTGCTGAATGCACTGGGAAGCGGATTAAGCCATCTCGGTGAAATGGACCCTGCTAACTCGAAGCATGGAGATTCACGGGATCAGGAACCGCCGGGAATGCTGCATCTGCTCAAAACGATGCGCGATCCGGATGTGCGTACGACGATGGCTTTTGGACTGCAGTTTCTCAAGTCGATGGGCGGCGAGCTGAACAAACCAAAACCCGATCCATCCGATTCTTTTGCTGATCCGCAGCGCAAAGAAAGTGAAACGCACAAGGAAGTATAACGCGATACAGGTAAAAGCAAGCCAGCATAGAGGGCATAACAGAAAAAGGACGGATATCAAATGCAGCTCCGGGATGATACAAGGAGCTGCATTTTGGTATGTTCCGAAAGGAAAGTGGATTCCGGGAAAATAGCAGGATGAAGTACAAGCTGGAATAGAAGCGCAATATTTTGAACATCAGATCGTGATATAACTGAAGCAGAAGATCAAATGCAGTCGGAACATACGAACCAGAAAGAAAGATAGATAAAAGCAATAAACGAGAAATAGGCTACAGCACAAAACGGCAATAATCCGCATAAAGTAGAATATATGTAATTTGGCAAAAGGAGGCCTACGATATGTCAGCAGATCAGCCCATTTTGTACTACACGTGGTTAAATGATAAACAGTGGCATCTCTATATCGCTGCGACAGTAGACGGGTTATGTTATGTCAGTTCACCGGATCAGCCGCTGGAAGACCTGGTATTGTGGGCGAGTAACCGTTTTCCGGGATACGTATTGGTGGAAGATGAGCAGCACATGGAAGGCTATGCAGCACCTATAATCCAGTATCTGCATGGAGCAGCAGATGCACTGGATAACGTAAAGCATGATCTAAGGGGAACCTCTTTTCAGCTGGCAGTATGGGAAGCACTAAGCCGCATACCATATGGTCAGACTCTATCGTACTCGGCAGTTGCCGAAATGGCTGGCAGACCCGCTGCAGTGCGAGCGGTAGGCGCGGCAATTGGGGCCAATCCTGTCTTGATCACGATTCCGTGTCATCGGGTTATCGGTAAAAATGGCAATCTGACAGGATATCGGGGAGGTATGCCGATGAAGCAGGCACTTCTGCAGCTGGAGCAGTCGGCTGGGAGCACTCCGAATATTGATAAAGGAACTGTACCATCTAACCCTACTGCCGGTATAACAACCCCTCTTTCTTCTATATAAGAAGAAGCAGGCATGGATCAGATGTTTAAATCGACTTATTATGAATAAAGTATATATCATATCAATAAAGTATCTGGGTGATGTATACATGGGTAACAATATAAAAAACCCTTTGCCGATGATAGGCAAAGGGTTTTTTGTTTTCTTCAATTCAATGTTATATGAAGTTTGTTTATTATTTATCAAGCCTAATTAACCTTCGATAAAAGCTGTGAATAAGGAGTGCAACGTTTAGGAGAAGATGAAACCTTCAGTAACGATATTAATATACTTTGGCTGCTTGGTACTGTGCAGCGTCTTTGGCAAAGGGGATACTTTTGCCCTTTTGTTGAAGCGATGCATCTACAGTAGCATCCACAGTGACCCATTTACCGTTTAGATAAACTTCATTCCAGGCATGATATTCTTTAACTGCTGATGTAGTTCCCATTACCAGCTTGGCAGGAATACCCTGGCTGCGCAGCATCGCTGCATTCAGAGAAGCATAATCATAGCAGATGCCTTTACGGGAAGACAGTGTCTGCTGCGGATCAGGTACATAGACGGTTGGTAATGCGCTAGCGAGCTGATAATCGTATTTGATGCTGGTTGTAATATAATCGTAGATTGCCTGTGCTTTTTGCTGATCGTTTGCAGCATTTTGAGTTAGCTTGGCTGCGAGTGAAGTAACAGCAGGACTGTTTTTCCAATCGATATTTTGAGTGGAGGCCAGATATACACTGTTCTCATTGCTCAATTGTACCTGCAGCGAATCGGAATATACTTTTTTATAGTTGTTGCCGGATGTATTTTCCAGAACGCTTACCTGATACGTACCACTTCCCAGCTGCAATGGCAACGAAGTATCAGTATGGGAAGAAGAAAGATTGTACGTATAACTGGTATCATTCTTGGTAATCATAACTTTGGTACGTGTATTGGAAGGAGCTTCATAGTGAACAGCGACATAACCCTGATTGGCAGTGGAGCTGTCCAGCCAGCTGGAATCTTCGGCTGCGAATACAGATAATGGAGCTGCTGCAAGCAGCGAAATGGTTGTCAAGCAAGTTAGCAAAAGTTTCTTCATGACGACAAATCCTTTCAAAGGGGCTTAGTCGATCAATGAAGGATCACATTAACTCCCTGTTATCCGTCGTTTGACTAAACCATTATATTCTATAAAGTGTAATATTTTACAATCTATTCATATAAAAAGAGCCTTTCCGTTCGGTAGCTGGCTGCCAACCCCGGAGGGTAAGGCCCTTTAGCTTTGCGTCCCTATCTTTAGACAGGTTTGCCGTTATCGTGTAAAAGCTCTTAATAAGCAAGTTACATAGCAATAATATGCAAGATATACATATTATTGTGATTTATGGGTAAATAATAAGTTACTGGTTAGTTATAATCTTATAGTACCACAGCAATAATTCGACTAAAAGCGTCAAACAGGAATGTACGCGAAATGAATAATTTGCTATTCATTTATAGGATCATAGACGCGTACCGCATGTACTATAAGACGGTGGGTTGGATTGATTAGTGGGTCGCAAGTCACGAGTGTCAATTCTTCCGACTGATGATCGCTATCGAGTACAGATACTTCAGTGGGTTCTACAATTCGGATACGATCGACCTGATAATTGTATTGTTGACCGACAGATTCGATTTGGATCGAGTCACCGACTTTAACTTCGCCCAGACGATTGAATAAACGACCGGTTTTATGAGCGCGATGCGCAGCAACAGCGAAGTTGCCTTTCTGTCCCAGCTGGTCCGTCTCGGAAATATGAACAGCAGCGCTGCGCATATTTTCACGAGTGGCACCTTCTACGATCGGAAGTTCCACATCGATTACCGGGATATGAATCACTCCCAGAATCTCACCGCTTGCTGGTAGTTCTGTCTTACTATTTATATTATCGGCAGCAGCTCCTTCATTTAGTAGAGCATTTACCTCCGAATAGCTATTTTTTAAATTTTTTGTCGTATTCTGATGAGAAACGGCGGCTGTCTGCTCCGCTTGACTCAGAAGACGCTCCTGCTGCCAATCGTCATACCATTCATTTGCCTGAGGATAGATCATCACCAGGATGCCTGCAACGATTAGCATGTACGCCCATTTTTTCATATCTATATTCATCCTCCTGCCTTTGGATTTGTCGAAATTACACAGTTAATTTTAAGAATAACACTATAGGCAGGATATAAAAAGGATAAATTCGATATACATATTAATACCCATATACTGTAATTTAATATACAATATATGGGTATTTTAATCTGGTGGATTTAAGAACTTCTGCTGTCTTGAGAGTTTGGAAATCTATTTGTGAAATTCGATATTTTAACTCGATAAGCATAATAACAATGATATAATGCAGATAGATAATAACATTATGATGTTTAAATGAATTGGGCTTATGAGTAATAAAAAAAGTCATAAAGGCAAAATAAGCCACACTAAGAAAATCTACATACATTCAGTCAGCGTAGATACAAAACCAATCTAAATCGTATAAGTGAAATGGAGATGGATGTATGAATACGGGACAGGATAACAACAGCAGGCACACTGGGTCGGAGTCTGTAAAATGGTTCACGGATAGCCGGTATGGATTGTTTATTCATTTTGGACCTTATGCACAGTATGGACGCGGGGAACAGGTTCTGTTCCGAGAACATCTGGATCATCAGGAATATGCCCGGCAGGCGTGCAGCTGGAATCCGGAGCATTTCAACGCTCCGTTATGGGCACAGACAGCCCGCAAATCAGGAATGAAATATGCATGTCTGACAACGCGCCACCATGACGGATTCTGTCTATGGGATTCACAGTACACAGACTATTCTACTGCTGCTCAGGCATGCGGGCGTGATCTGGTACGTGAATTTGTCGAGGCATTCCGGGCAGAGGGATTGCATATTGGACTGTATTATTCGTGGATGGACTGGCGGATTCCAGCTTTTTTTGACGGACCGGAGAAAGACCCGGACAGTTGGCAGGCGATGAAAGAATATATGCATAATCAGGTCGAGGAACTGCTGACCCGGTACGGACAGATTGATCATTTTTTCTTCGATGGGGTATGGCCGCGAACAGCAGAGGAGCTGGGCAGTATAGAGCTGGTACGCCGAATGAAAGAGCTGCAGCCTGGTATACTGGTGAATAATCGGCTGGGTCCGTCGGAAGGAACGCGTACTTACGCAGATGGTGGCGCCGGCGCTGGTGATTCGGAAGTGCTGGGCGACTTTGGTACGCCGGAACATCAGATTGTGCCTGATCCGAACCGGTTATGGGAGTCCAACCAGGTCACTACCTGGCGTCTATGGGGATATGCTGCCGGAGAACGCTGGCGTTCTGCAGATATGTTGCTGGATATGCTATGCGAATGTGCAGAGAAAGGCGGTAATCTGCTGCTCAATGTCGGCCCCCAGCCGGACGGCCAGCTGCCGCCGGAATTTGTACAGCGAGCGCTAGAGATTGGGACGTGGCTGGAAGTGCATGGTGCAGCGATATACGAATCGGATGGTGGCGATCTGACCGAGTTTATTACACGGGGAAGACAGACCATTAGTGGGAACCATTTGTATTTGATTATTCGCTTCTGGGATGGGAAGCCGGAACTACGCCTTGCCGACCTGGTATCGCGAGTAAAACGGGTGACACTGCTCACGACCGGACAGGAGCTGGAATTTGAGCAGCAGGATCAGGTACTATGGATCAAAGGACTTCCCAAAGAGCGTCCTACAGCTCTTTTCCCCGTCATACGAGTGGAGTGTGATGGTGTGCCGGAGAGTAATATATGGGGCAAGCAGCGATTATGGCAAGGCGATCCATCGCGGATTGCGGACTGGGCGAGAACAAGAGGATCATCGGTGTATGTTGATGGAGAAAAGAGGTAAGCAAGAGCAAATAGAGTTTCATTTTATTTTCAGGAGGCGGACCCATGGAGAATAAGGAAACGTTTAATGCTGTCGCTGAAGAATACGAGAAATATAGACCGACTTATCCAGAGCAGTTATTCGAGGATATAATTCAATACACCAATTTGCAAAAAGAAGATTCTGTACTGGAAATAGGTTGTGGTACCGGTCAAGCGACAAGCGGAATGGTGAATAAAGGCCATACTCGTATTATCTGTATTGAACTTGGTTCCAATTTGGCTCATTTGACTGCTGATAAATTTCGGACATATCCAGCGATTCGTGTGGTCAACAGTGCTTTTGAGCAATGGGATGGAGCTGGAAAGCCATTTAAACTGGCGATCTCCGGTACTGCTTTTCATTTTATCGAACCGGAATACGGGTATCGGAGAGTAGCAGAATTGCTGGATCAGGATGGGTGTATCGGTTTTTTCTGGACCGTACATGTGCCCCAGTATAATGAGATACATAACCATATCCGTCAACACTACAGGGAATTGGCTCCTGATCTGGATGATTCCCTTTATCCGTCGCCTGCAGAGACAATCCAAGAACGAAAAGAAATAACGGCAAAGAGTGGATTATATGAGGATATCATAGTCAAGGAGTACGACTGGATACAGACATTTACCAGCCAAGACTATATCGCTTTGTTGAATACAAATTCCAGACACAGACAGTTGCCGGAAGCGGTAAAAGAAACATTATTACACCGTATTCAAAATACGATAGATGAGTTTGGAGGTAAGATTGATAAGGATTACAAAGTAGCCCTTTTTCTGGCGAGAAAAAGCAGCTGATAATGATTTTTTGATATGATTGTAAACAATTTGGCTGGGAAAAGGAAAAGGAAAAGAAGTTTGGCTGTATGCAGTTTGTTGATCCCGCGCTACACTGGTATTGGTGAACAAGGGGGAGATACAAATGGCTGGTGTTATACTGCATGCTTTTATATTGGCACTGGGATTGATTCTGCCGCTGGGTGTCCAGAATGTATTTATTTTTCAGCAGGGAATGGTACAGCGCAGATGGTGGAAAGTGTTGCCCGTAGTAATCACTGCTGGATTATGTGATACGCTGCTGATCAGTCTGGCTATCGGCGGAGTATCAGTTCTGGTGCTGGGACTACCATGGGTTAAGACGGCGCTGATGCTGGTGGGAGTACTGTTTCTGCTGTACATGGGATATGTGACGTGGAAAAGTGCCGAGACTGTCCGGACAGCCGCGGTAGTAGACGGAGAAGAGCAGCCAAACAAAACGGCAGCTCTGTCCGCGCGCAAACAGATACTATTCGCGCTGTCGGTATCGCTGCTCAATCCGCATGCTATTCTGGATACGATCGGCGTCATAGGAACAAGTTCGCTTCAGTATGAAGGTCAGCAAAAGCTGGCGTTTATGTGGACCTGTATTATCGTTTCCTGGCTCTGGTTTGCAGTGTTGGCTGTAGCAGGGATGGCGGTCGGGGTATTTGATCGCAGCGGACGCTGGTTCTACTGGCTGAACCGTTGTTCGGCGCTGATGATCTGGGTGATCGCTCTTTATTTGTTAATATCGTTAGTAAGATAGAGTGCCGATCAAGGCTATCATTAACTTAAAAAGCTGATTTCATCGCTGTCAGACAGTGGATGAAATCAGCTTTTTTTGTACATATTTTATACATGAATGAAGGGGGATCTATCTATGCCGAGTGTGCATCATCCATACAGTTTTCATCCTCCGCATAGGGGAAATGCACGATAGCATACAACGCGAGCAGCAGGATGCTGGCTACCCACTGCTCGCGCTGTATGCTGTGTCTTCCTATTATGGGATCCCTGTCAATTTCTAGACAGTGGCTTTGAATCCCTGGATAAACTCGACTGCCCGCCGGATATCCTGTTCAGGCTGTTGACCGACTTCGCGCTCGATTGTCAGGTAGCCGGTGTAGCCAATATCCTGCAGCGCTGCGAAATAGGCTTTGAAATCGACCTGTCCTTCGCCGAGTGCGACTTCCTGGAAGCCGATACTGCCGTCTTCGAACGCCGCGATCTGTTCATGGCTCAGATTGCCGTACACATCATGCGGATTGACCTCGCGGTTACGAATGCCGTCTTTGACATGGGTATGCACGATGTAATCTTTGAGCGTGTATACACCCTGCACCGGATCGTCTCCGGTGACCATAACCATATTGGCCGGGTCAAAGTTTACGGCTACGCCTTTGCTGTCCAGGGAATCGAGGAACTGCTTGAGCCGGGCTGCTGGTTCCGGTCCGGTCTCGATCGCAAAGTAACCACCCATCGAAGAAGCGAATTCGGCTAGCTCGTTACAGGCTTTTTGCATAATGGCATATTCGGGCGCATTGGTATCCTCAGGTACGATTCCGATATGAGTCGTTACAATAGGCGTACCCAGTTCCAGAGCGAGTGTGAGAATTTTTTTGGACTTTTCGATTTTCCAGATATTATCCTGTGCGCTATGGAAGCCGTTGCCACCAAAGTCCGCACACAGCGCCGATACTTCCAGCCCCAGTCCATCCAGATACTCTTTGAGATCCAGGCGGCGGTCGATGCCCAGATTATCCGGGTCCATCACGCCTTCGGTAGCCCAGATCTGAACACCGTCTGCACCAACTTCTTTTGCTTTGAGCAGATTCTCGCGAAGTTCCAGTTTGAATGCGTCTGCAATCACGCCGATTTTGCCAAGTTCTGTTGCCATGGAATCACTTCCTTCACAGTTTTGGTAAAAGAAAGACGAGTCTGCCGGTAAACAGGTACTCACGGCAGACTGTCCAGTATGAGGCGATATCCAGCTTGTATCGCTTAGACTTCGTCCCAGATTCGCTGTACATTTTCCATACCGATCCTCGAACCGGTCATGCCGTCTTCCATGCCTTCGAATTCAACTGAAATATATCCGTCGTACCCGGAAGCCTTGATTGTATGAAGAATCTTCCACATATCCAGATCTCCCTGTCCGATAATGGCACCGCGCAGATAGACGCCGCTTGTACTGGTGAACCAGCCTGCACCGGGATTGCGATGGGAAGGACGCATATAAAAGTCCTTGATATGCACCATGGATGCAAACGGCAGATTTTTCTGTACGGCAGCTACCGGATTCTCATCTGCACATACAAAATTACCCACATCCAGCGTTGTTTTATAATTGGGGCGATCTACAGCCTGGATCAGAGCCTGTACCCGATCGGCATGCTGGATCAGAAAGCCGTGATTCTCTACACTGGTGGTTATCCCGTAATTGGCAGCATGATCAGCGACCCGGCGGCAAGCATCCGCCAGCCGACCTAGATGGCGGTTAAAATTGGCAATCGACACATCCGGCGAGGACGCTACATCATGACGCATCAGCTTCACGCCCAGTCTGGCGGCGATATCCACTTCGCTAATGACCCGTTCAATCTCGCGTTCATAGGCATCAGGATCATCAGTCAGAAAATTGGCACCGATTGCATAGTTGGACAGCTCAATCCCCTGCTGACGGGCGCGCTCGACGATCTGCATCGTCAGTTCCGGATTCTCGGACAGACTATAGCTGAGCGGCACGATCTCTACATGCTGCCCACCCAGCTCTGCCGTATAATCAATTACATCCAGTACGGTCATCGCACCGGAGCTGAGGGAGCCGTGTAGGCTATACGTGCTAAGTCCCAGCTTCACAGGATCACCTCCCGGCGCAGACGTGCCGATTCATAAATAGCCGTCAGCATCCGCATCATCTGGACGCCATCTTCGACCGGACTGATCGGCTGGCTACCGGTGCGCACACATTCGATAAAGTGACCAATCTCATTCTCGAACGCTCCTTCAAAATGGAAGCCCGGATGATCGGTCTGCGGCTGGATATTTAGCACGGTATTGTACTTTTCAGTCGTGATGGATACTGCAGGATCGACCTCGAATCCGCCCTTGCTGCCATACATGCGGATCATGCCTTCATTTTCCTTGGCATGAAGACTGAAGCTGACGTCTACCATGAGTGAAGCGCCATTTTTGAAACGGATCATGACATTCGCCATATCTTCCACATCATTCTTGGTAGCGTCATAATCAGAAGCCTTGTAATGGGACAAATGCTGAATATGGGCACGATTGCCAAGCTCATAATACGTATTACCGCTGACCGAGACCGGTTCGGGACGCCCCATCAGATACCAGCACAGATCAATGACATGGACGCCGATATCGATTACCGGACCGCCGCCGGAGCGTTCAATATCGCTGAACCAGCCGCCAGGATTACCGAAGCGGCGGATATATGAAGCTTTGGCATAATAAATATCTCCAAAATCTCCCTGATCGCTGAAATGCTTGAGCATCTGTGCATTGTCATCATAACGACGTACGAATCCTACCATCAACAGCTTGCCGGATTCACGTACGGCTGCTTCGATCTGATGAGCTTCTTCCATCGTACGACAGAGCGGTTTTTCGACGAGTACATGCTTGCCTGCGCGCAGAGCGGCGATGCTGATCTCGGCATGGGTATTGTTCCAGGTACAGATGCTGACGGCATCAATCTCCGGATCGGCGAGCAGTTCATTGTAATCGCTATATGCGCGTGCACCTTCATATTTGGAAGCGACAGTTTTGGCACGTTCTTCATTTTTGTCGCAGATACCCAGGATGCTGACGCCCTCATGCTTGGCATAAGGCTTCAGATGATACTCCGAGATGTTGCCGGTTCCAATGACTCCAATACCAATCGTTGTTTTCATATGCAGATTCTCTCCCATTCAGCGGAATATGTAGATTGAACCGATTATATAATCGGACTGCAGGCAGGGTCATGAATGGATTTGCGGTTTATTTGCACAATTGTGCTATCCCTGATTTTTACGTTATAGTTAATGGTGAAAAGAAAACCTACATATGTTGTAATTCCAGCGGAAATCATTGGATGACGTTCGGTAAGCCATGCCTTGTTGAGAGGGCGGGATCGAACGTGATCAGAGGAGGATGGTCCATGAACTGGCCGGTTGATTTGCAGGAACCGATGAGTATGCCTGACCCTTATTTTCCAATCAAGCTGAATTTCTGCAAGTCGTATGAATATGGCCAGGTGATGTTCCCGCATCACTGGCACCGTCATATGGAGTTTCTGTATTTTGAGAGCGGCGAAGCGATCATTGAATGCAATGCCGAGCCGGTGCATGTGCGAGCCGGTGATCTGATTGTGCTGAACAGCAATGATCTGCATCAGGGCACCAGCCTATCCAATCATCTGATCTATTATGCGCTGATTGCCGATCTGAACTCGCTGCAAAGTCCTTCACAAGATGCGGTGGAGACAAGATTTATTACGCCGATGACCCAGAGCAGGCTGCTGTTCCAAAGTCATATTAGTGGAGATCAACGTCTGCAGCGGTGCATGTCGGAGATTGTGGAAGAGTTCCGCAGCCGGGAGATCGGTCATGAATTATCGGTCAAATCGTATATGTACCAGTTATTATCCCTGCTCGTGCGCGGTTATATCGCCAATGTCTCGGACTGGAAGCATACCGAGCACCGGATGAAGAATCTGGAACGTTTTACACCGATTTTGCAGTATATTGAGGAACATTATGCCGAAGAGATTACGATCGATCGACTTGCCGGATTGGCAGGTCTCAGCCGGTTTCATTTTAGCCGATTATTCCATGAACTGACCAACCGTACAGTAACCGAATATATTAACCGTGTGCGGATCAACCGGGCGGAGTATCTGCTGCTGAATACCGGTATGACCGTATCCGAAGTGGCTATGGCAGCAGGATATAATGATATTTCATATTTCAGTCGTACATTCAAAAAATATCGTAATTTTGCGCCTTCCGAGACACGGATGCTGCTGTCTTGAGATTAATCCCGGTAGAGATGAAATGATCATCAGTACGAGGGCAACTGAAGAAATGGCTTGAAGAATTGTGCTAATTCGAAGAAAAATCAGGGGGAAAAAGAAATATGAGTGTGTTAAGTACGTTGTTATGGGGTGGCATGATTTTTCTCGTGCTGTCTGTACTGCTGAGCAGTCAGATACTCGGCGGTGGATATGCCAGATGGAATATGGATGAGCAGGCGGCAGAAGCCTATCAGCAGCGCAAAAAAGTACGTATGCGGTGGGCACTTCGCTGTGTACTGGTGGCGATGATTCTATTTGCTGCTGCTCTGCTCGTATACAATCTGTAAACGGATAGACGTTGACAGAATCTGGATAGCCGTATTATGATGTTGACAATTCAAAGGCGCCAATGTTATTCCTGGCAGCCTGCTATATTCAAAATACCAATGAACAGGAGGTCGTGAGCAGATGATGTATAATCCCGTATTGCCCGTAGAGATGACACAATTGGAACAGCTTCATTATGAACAACAGCGCAGTAGCTTGTATTCCAAATATGAGCGATTCACTCACGGACAATTACGGCAACGACAAATCATCCTCACCGGACCTCCAGAGATCGGGTGGCAGTAGAGCTATAGGCTCAGATGTGTACTGCACCCGTGTAGCTATTCTGGAATTACATATGTGAACGATCCTTTGCTTGAGGATATACGTGCATTCAGCGTATATTTCGGCAGGATACGCTGAGCAGATACCGGCCGTGGACTGAAGAGTCCACGGCTTTTTTTGCGCAGTTCGTGAAGTAAGAGCAAGAGAGGAGCAATATACGATGTATTTAACTGTCAAAGCAGCAGGCCCCCATGCCGGGATGATTTCGCATCTGCTGGCCAAGAATCCGCATAACCGATATGAGCGTAACGAAAAAGGGGCCAGGGTGCGCCTGATCTACTCGGCATTTGCTGAAGAGAAGATCGAATTTACTATTTTTGCTACGCCTGATCCGATCGATCTGGTTAAAGGAAGTCCGCATAGCTACGATATTACCCAGTATATCAATGACCGGGAATTTGTCGTCAGCAGTCTGTTCTGTTCCTATATCCGTCCTGCACTGGGCACAGCATTGAATGGCAAGCCCAAAGCGGATTATGCCGATTGGGTGGAACATGTTTTTCCACTGGAAGTGACATTTGGTCCGGTTGCCTCCAATCTGCCGGATGCAGTGATAGAATCGCTGTTTACCGCTCTCGGGTATGAGGCGGATATTGAGCGTGGAGCGGCTGAGTATACCTTTGATCTGAAAAGTCGCAGCAGTGTCCGGAATATACGAGTGAACGGTCAGGCAACGCTGCAGCAGATGTTGAGACAGTTGTTTATTCTGATGCCGGTATTAGACGATTACAAGCATTATTATATCGGGGCAGAGGAAATCGACAAACTGCAGCGCTATGGAGAAGGATGGTTACAGGATCATCCGCAGCAGGAATTGATTATCAAAAGAGCACTGCGATTCGCGCCGCTGATTGCGGATTATCGCAAGCTGGCAGGTGAGAAGGTTCAAAAAGCAGCTGTGAACCTACTTGATACAAATACAAATACAAATACAAATACAAATACAAATACAAATACAAATACAAATACAACAGATACAGATGCCAACACTTTGCAGCAGCCAGGAAATGAACAAATAACCACAGGAATAACAGCTTCACAACAAGGTGAGGCTGATACGTTATCTTCTTCTGCAGATGTTCAGGAGACGGCTGCACCACCGATACGTCTGAATGAACTGCGTTACCAGGCTATTGTAGATCAGGTAAGCATTTTGCCGCGCCGCCGTAGCGTAGTCGATTTTGGAGCTGGCGAAGGCAAGCTGTCAGTGCGTCTGGCAGGGATTGAGGGAGTCGAGCAGGTGTATGCGGTTGAGCCTTCGGCTTATGCCGGTCTGAGAGCGCTGGAGCGCTTTGGCAAATTGGAGCGGGAAGGGCAGCAGATCGTTCCCCGTCTGGTGACCGGTTCACTCTTTTACCGGGATGATCAATGGGCAGGACAGGACATCATCATTCTGTGTGAAGTGATCGAGCATATCAATGAACATCGTCTGCCGCAGGTGATGGCTACACTGCTGGATGAGTATCATCCGGAGACGCTCATTATGACGACGCCGAATCGTGAATATAATGCCGTCTATGAAATGGAAGAGCAGGAGATTCGTCATACGGATCACCGATTCGAGTGGACGCGTACCGAATGGGCAGACCATTGTCAGGATTGGGTATCCGGACGTCCTTATGAAGTCAGCTTGCATGGTATCGGAGATATCTCGGAAATACATGGACAACCGACCCAAATGGCGGTATTCCGCCGGAAAGGAGCATCATCCCAATGAATGAACAATCCTCAAACAAAACTATCCAGCTGCCTCATGCAGGAATCATTCTGCTGATGGGAGCTTCCAACAGTGGCAAAAGTACCTGGATTCGCTCGTTGATCGAGCAGGGAGTAATCGGTCCGCATGAAGCGATCTCTTCCGATCAGTTTCGCGCTGTTGTCGGGGATACGGACTATATCGATTGGCGGCGATCATCTCGCGACGAGAGCGAAGTATTGTACCAGCAGTATCGCCTGATCTCGGACAAGGCTTTTCGCGTTATGGAAGAAATTATCCGTTCACGCTGCAGGCTTAATTTGACTACATGGGTTGATGCGACGCATCTGCATGCGGAAGATCGAGCTGTCTATATTGAACTGGGACGCAAATATCATGTTCCTGTCACTATTATTGCACTGGATGTGCCCGAAAGAACCCTGCTGGAGCGCGACCGTGAACGTAAGCATGCCCGCGGCCGCCAGCGGGTGAAGCAGCATTATCAGGTATTCCGCAAAAATATATTCACTCTGAAAAGTGAAGGCTTTTGTGCTGTCCATATTCTGAAGCCTCAGGATATGGAATCTGTAACCTTCGAACGAAAAGCGAGTCCCCTGGTTCATGATCTCGGTCAGGGCATCGACATTATTGGTGATATTCACGGATGTTATGAAGAAATGATGGAGCTTATCCGGCAGCTGGGCTATGAGCCGGATACAGACGGAATATATCGGCATCCCGAGGGACGCCAGCTGGTATCGGTCGGTGATATTATGAGCCGTGGTCCTCGCTCGCTGGACACTATGCTGTTCTGGCAGCGTCAAATTGCTGCCGGTCAGGGACAGATGGTTGATAGCAATCACGGCTGGAAAGTAGCTCGTTATCTGGAAGGTCGCAAGGTCACGATGAATCATGGTGACGAGAAATTCGCTGCCGAACTGCAAGATTATGAAGCCGAGCAGGGAATAGAAGCAATGAAGCAGCTGCAAAGTTCGTTAAAAGATATGCTGATGTCGGCTCCCTCGCATCTGGTGTTCCAGCATGATGGTGTTCGCTGTCTGGTCGTGGCCCATGCCGGGATTCAGGATCGTTTTATCGGCAAGCAATCACGGCGCATTGATGATTATTGCCGTTATGGGGATGTATCGGAGATCGGAGAAGATGGCAAATCTGTTCGCAAAGACTGGTTTACCGACCATACCTCGGGTGAGATTATTGTATGGGGACATGATCCGCGTCCGCAGCCGACGATTGTGAACCGGACGATTAATATTGATCAGGGAGCCGTATTTGGCGGCAGACTGACAGCCTATCGTTATCCGGAGCAGAGCTTTGTGAGTGTAGAAGCGAGGGAAGACTATGCCCAGGACCCGGACAGTCCGTTAATCCGATGGCAAAAGCGCCGCTTTGCTGCGCCGAATCTGCGTCAGTTTATCGATGGATATACTGTACTCACAGACAGCTACGGAGAGATTGCCGTTCGTAGTGAGTTTGTTAAATCGGCACTGGATTCGACTTCCCATTATACAGTGCCGCTGGAGGAACTGGTCTATATTCCGCCTACCATGACGCCACCTCCTGCCCCGGCGGCAGCAGAGGGATATCTGGAACATCCGGCGGAGGCGATAGAATATTACCGCTCCCGTAACGTTACCCGACTGGTAGCCGAGAAAAAGCATATGGGCAGCCGGGCGATTGTGCTGCTCTTCCGCGATGAGCAGGCGGCTGTACCTTATGTGGGACGCCCATTGGCTGGCACTATCTATACCCGTACCGGCAGAGCTTTTTTCCAGACTACAATGGAGCAGATGGTTATTGGACAGCTACACAGTGATCTGGACAAAGCAGGCTATTTTGACCGTTATGATACAGATTGGGTACTGCTGGATACAGAGATCGTACCGTGGAATCTCAAAGCCCGTGAATTGATTGCTTCCCAGTATGCCCATGTATCCGAAGCGGCTGATATGGACCGGAGTTATATATTGGAACGTCTCCATGAAGCACGTAGCGAAGGACGTGAAGTAGCCGACTGGATTGCAGAATGGATGAACCGCAAGACCAATGCGGATATCTTCCGCGAGACGTTCCAGAAATACTGCTGGGATACCGAAGGAACAGAAGGACTGCGTATTGCGCCGTTTCATATTCTTGCTCACAGCAGCGGTTCCCTGATGGATCGCTCGCATGAATGGCATATGCAGCACGCCGCAGAGCTGGCAGAGTGTTCTGTCCTGTTTATGCCGACCGAGTATCGGGTCATGGATATTGAAAATAATCCGGACAGCGAGCAAGAACTGATCCGCTGGTGGATCGAGATGACTGAGGATGGACATGAAGGAATCGTACTCAAACCGGAGTATATGACGATGTATGATGGCGATCGGCTGATCCAGCCTGCCATCAAAGTCAGAGGTCGTAAATATCTGCATATGATCTATGGAATGGACTATCTGCAACCGGAGCATCTCATCAGACTCAAGCAGCGTAAAACCCGTAAAAAAGAACGTCATGCACTAATGGAGTTTGCACTGAGTCTGGAATCTGTAGACCGCTTTGTCCGCAAGGAGCCACTGGAGCGTATGCATGAATGTGTACTGGCTGCGCTGAGCCTGGAATCGGATGCGATCGATCCAAGGCTTTAATATCAAATGATTCTGAAGGAAGAGAAAGGTGGGAATACAATGGCATTTCAAATTATTGATGGGGTACGTGTGTGGGGAGAACCTGATCCGGGAGCACTCAGTCAGGCGGTTACCTGCTCGCGTACCGGTAATGTGGTACAGACGCTATTAATGGCAGATCATCACAAAGGCTATAGTCAGCCGATCGGTGGAGTGGTCGCTTACAGCGGCCAAATTTCTCCTTCCGGTGTCGGTTATGATATCGGCTGCGGTAACAAGGCGGTTCGGACGAATCTGATGGCTGCGGATATCCGTCCGCAGATCGCCGTAATTATGGACCGGATCGCCGCCAGTATTTCCTTTGGCGTAGGACGTGTAAATCAACAGCGCGTCGATCACGAACTGTTCGATGATCCGGACTGGGATGTGTATAGGTCTGCCGCCGGTCGTGAAGCTTATGACAAATTAAAGCGTCTGGCGCGTGAGCAACTGGGCACGGTCGGCAGCGGTAATCACTACGTCGATCTGTTCGAAGAAGAAGCAACCGGTCGACTCTGGATCGGCAATCACTTTGGCAGCCGCGGATTCGGGCACAAGACAGCCAGTGGCTTCCTTAATCTGGCTGCCGGACGGGAATTCCTCGGCAAGGCACCGGGTGAACATATGGATCAGCCGCCGGTACTGTTGGATCTGGACAGCGAGCTGGGAGATATGTATTACCGGGCGATGAAACTGGCTGGACGGTATGCTTATGCCGGACGGGATTATGTAATTGATGAATTGTTGAGACTGCTGGGCGCACAGGCGGATTTTGAAGTGCATAATCATCATAATTTCGCCTGGAAAGAACAACATGAAGGCCAGGAGACGATCGTTGTACGTAAAGGAGCTACCCCATCTGCACCCGGACAGCTCGGATTTATCGGCGGCAGCATGGGCGATATCTCGGTTATTGTCCAAGGCAAGGATAGTGACGAGAACCGAGAAGCGCTGTACAGCACTGTACATGGTGCTGGCCGGGTCATGAGCCGTACCCAGGCCGCCGGCAAAATGAACTGGAAAACCCGTACTCGATCTGGTGGTCAGGTGACCCGCGAACAGATGAAAGAAGCAGTATCCAGCTTTGGGGTAGAGCTGCGCGGCGCGGATACGGACGAAAGTCCATTTGCTTATCGCAAGCTGCAGACTGTACTGGACGCGCACAGCGAGACGCTCGATGTACTGCATGTACTCAAGCCGATCGGCGTATGTATGGCAGGGGCAGATGAATTCGATCCTTACAAAGACTGAATAATAATGAAATAAAGTCAGAATCAACAAAGACAGATACATGATCTTTTATTTTGGAAAAGGGCAGAGCGAACGAATGCTTTGTTCTTTTCTTCATAATTAAAGATACAGCAGCGAAAAAACGAAGATCAGATAAAAGCTTGATTATATTATACGTAAAATAGATAAATAGTACGTAATTACGCTATTATTATATGGATAAATTCCAATCGATCTATTAATATAATATTCAGTTGTATATGAAATTGGTTTGCAATTTTTACTTTTTGGCTAGTCAACAAGGTTTATCCATGCGATACTTAAAATTGACAAAAGCGAAAAGAAAATCATATACTATTTTTAATTCAATTTAAATGGATATAATTACTATTAAAACAATTTAATACCATACATATTTAGCGCTTTTATTGCATATTTATACATACTAGTGTATTTAGACTGAATATTTAACTTTAATTTAAAGCGCTTCAACTTCAAAACCGTCACATATCCATTTATTTAGAAGATCAAGCATTGTTCAGAAAGGGATGGGGTTTTTGATAAGAAAATCGTTTTATATGTTATGGGGTACACAGACCGTATCGAATATTGCGGATATTGTGTACACGCTCAGTCTGGTAACGCTGGTATTTACAGCGAGTGGTTCACTGCTCACTACGATTTTTATTCCATTGTTCCGGATGTTGTCCAAAATGGTCAGTGGATTTGTAGCACCACTAATCATGTCACGTATCCGTCTGACGTCTATTCTGATCGGTTCACAGTTGGGACAGTTCGTTATCTTTACCGGACTGATCTTTTATCTGTGGCTGAGTCCCGAAGTATCGTATCCGATTATTTTTCTGACTGTATTCGGAATGTCTTTTCTCGATGGGTGGACTGATCCTGCCCGTAATGCGTTAATCCCTAGATTGGCAGAAGACGAAGGACTGATGAAAGCCAATGGACTGATGTCTGTCAGCGATCAGGTAGTCAAATGCTCGGGTTGGGCACTCAGCGGGGTGATTGTCGCTGTGATTGGTGCGGTTCCGACGATGTGGATAGCGTCGGTTAGTTACTTTTTGGCGATGTTTTTTACTGCTTTTATCCGTGATCCGTATGCCGCTGCAGAGATGGGAAATGTTGATGCATCACCTGAAGCGTCTGGTACAGAGGCAGCGCCTCGCAAGCCATCGTATGGAGAACAGCTCTCCGAAGGCTGGAAAATTCTCGCTACCAATCGGCGCATTCGCACACTGGCGATTGTCGATAATATCGATACACTTGGAGGCGCAGCCTGGCTCGGCGCATTTATTCTGGCTTTTGTCGTGGAAGTGCTCCATAAAGATGTAAGCTGGTGGGGCTTTATGAACACAGTATTTTTTATTGGTTCAATTGCTGGAGGAGTATTTATTGTTGCTCGTGTTAAAAAAATACAAAAAAATTCCTACTTATTTATGTTATTTGGTTTATCCGTGTATGTAGGAATTACATTTTTCTTTGCATTTAATACGATTCCGGTACTTGCTCTTATATTGTTAGCAATATCGGGAATACCCGTGCAAATTGCTAGTATCATCCGTCATACACTGATCCAGCAGAATCTGACACCAGCCGAGACACCAAGTGCTATGTCTGCTCTCAGCGTGCTAAGCAATTTTACTTTTGCAATTGCCATGCTGCTGCTTAGCTGGATCGCCGACCGGTATGGGATGCGGGATATGTATGTGGTAGCAGGTGTAATGACAACTGCCGCTGTAGTGATTGGATTCGTATATCGCTCGGCATTCCGCGAAGAATTGTCTCCAGCATATGCATCAGAGGAGAATGTAGTTGTAAATAAGGTCTGAGTGAAAGATAGGTTAATGGAGCTGTAGAGCAGCATTTCTATCAACCATACAAGTAGCATTAATGATTGGGTAAAAGCATATAAAGGAAGAAGAAATATGCATAAGCATGTATAAAAGAAGGTAGCAGACAGATAATATCTTTCTAGAGCCATCGACCTTTTGGCTTGATAAAACAATCCAATGAAAAACAGAATATTACCTATACAAAAAACGAAGCAGACCTGCGAACGGTGCTGCTTCGTTTTTGTATACTTTTATAAAACCATATAAGACTTTACTATAATACCAATAACTCTTCGATCCTGTTATCTACACACCGGAGTAAGCCATAAATCCACCATCCACCGGTACCACAATTCCTGTCACAAATCCCGAGGTGCGTGCATCGGCGAGCCAGAGCAGCGTACCCAGCAGATCGTCCGGTACACCGAATCGGTTCATCGGAGTATGGGCGAGGATCTTCTCGGACCGCGCAGTGAGCGAGCCATCGTCATTTTTGAGCAGCTTCTCATTTTGCGCGGTCAAAAAGAAACCGGGAGCAATCGCATTCACACGTATACCCGCATCGGCGAAATGAACAGCCAGCCACTGGGTAAAGTTATTGATTGCCGCTTTGGCAGCACTGTAAGCAGGTACTTTGGTCATTGGAGCAAAAGCACTCATCGACGAAATGTTAATAATCGTCGCTTCTGGACGGTCGATCATATTGCGCGAGAACACCTGGGTCGGAATCAGCGTACCAGTCATATTCAGATCAAGTACATGCCGGAACCCGTCAATCCGAATATCGTAAAAAGTCTGCTTCAGCTCGTCATTGAGATCCTCTTCGCGGAAGCTTTCTTCGGTCGTGTTGGCATCCGGACGATTGCCACCAGCCCCATTGATAAGAATATCGCAGGGACCGAGCTGGGTAGTAACCGCTGTCTCCGCGAGGATCACACTGTCTTCGGAAGTTACATCGCATCCGACCGCTATTGCCTGCACACCCAGACTGCGAATTTCCTCTGCCAGTTGTTCACCTTTCTCCACGGTACGATTCAGGATAGCAATATGACAGCCCTGATGGGCGAGCTCCAGCGCCATTGCCCGGCATAGGATACCGGCACCACCCGTGATCACGGCTATTTTGCCATGAAGACCATCATGCAGCGGCAGAGGCTGGGTACTGGAAGCTGTCGGAGGCTCCTGTTCCTTGGCTTCTACCGAGTGAATGACTTCGCGCAGTGTTTTGTCTACCAGCGAATTACCGGTCGAGGGAGCTGCCGGAGCAGTGGGCGTGATTGGTATGCCCGAAGCATACGGCAAATTGACGCCTGGAGTCCGCTGTGTCTGTTCATTCATTGGCAGTCCCTTCCTTTCGTCCGGTCGCTGCTGTCAGAGAGGGGTTACGGCGATATTGAAGGGAATCCCATAATCCCCATAAATACATAATGCCAAGTGCGCGGTCATATAATCCATATCCTGGACGGCACTGTTCGCCCCAGAGATGGCGTCCATGATCGGGTCGGCAGTATCCAGTGAATCCTTCCTCATGATAGGCCTGCACAATACCGGCGATATCAACTGTTCCATCGATCGTACGATGCGAGGTCTCCTGAAAATCGCCATTGTCTTCTACTTTGACATTACGGATATGTGTAAATGGAATCCGATCCGCAAATTCATGAATCATCGAGATAATGTCATTGTCCGGATTGGCACCGAGCGATCCGCTGCACAGGGTGATTCCGTGTGCTTTGCTGTCATACATGCCGAGGAATCTGCGAATATTGTCCTGACTACGGATAATACGCGGCAGCCCGAAGATCGACCAGGGCGGATCATCCGGATGAATGGCCATCTGAATACCATTAGCCTCGGCGACCGGAATAATCTCATCCAGGAAATACTGCACATTACGCCACAGCTCCTCTTCCGTGAATCCTTGATATGCCTCAAACAGCTCGGTCAGATGGGAGAGACGCTCTGGCTCCCAGCCAGGCATGGTCAGTGCAGAGTTGGACTGAATCTGCATTACCAGCTCAAAGGGATCCATATTCTCGATTCGGCTGTTCTCGTAAAATAAGGAATTCGATCCATCCGGCAACGGATGATGCAGATCGGTACGGAGCCAGTCAAAAATCGGCATAAAGTTGTAGCAGATCACTTTGACACCGGCTTCACCCAGATGTTCAATGGTCTGCTTGTAGTTGGCGATATAGCGGTCACGGCTGGGAAGTCCCAGCTTAATATCCTCATGGATATTGACGCTCTCCACGACTTCAATATGTAAGCCATAACGCTCGCTGAGTTGTTTCATCTCCTGCACGCGTTCCCGCGGCCAGACTTCGCCCACGGGAAGATCATGCAGAGCCCAGACGATACCTTCCACGCCTGGAATCTGACGTACCTGGTCCAATGTTATGGTGTCATTGTTCTCACCGAACCAGCGAAATACCATTCTCATACGGTTCACACTCCATCATTGATATTATGCTGCGCATGGATGTCTTAGCCAGTTGTGTGTTTTATTTATACACCTGCCTCCAGAGGTTGACGCATCTGAAGATGGGTTTTGCGATAGTGACTTGGCGAGATACCCGACCAGCGCTTGAACTGACGGCTGAAATGGGCGATATCCCGGTAGCCGAGTGTCGTCGCAATATCCTGAATAGACATCTGTGGATCGGCGAGCAGCAGCTTGGACTTGTGCAATACCAGATTGGACAGATAGCTGCGCGGCGAGATGGCAAAAACCTGATGGAAAATCCGGTTGCAATGTGAAGGGCTGATTCCCAGCTCTGCTGCAATATCGTCGATTCCGTAATGGGAATCGGGACGCTCGGCGATCTGACTCGGATTACGGTTTACAATACCCTGTAGGCGGGCAGAAATCTGATGAGCCAGCTCCATATGTGCATAAGTCGAAGGTGATACCTGTGCAGCTTCATTTAATAAAATCTCCCATAATACGCTGAACAGCTCAAACGAAGCTGCCTGCAGGCGAATTCGTCGTGTGATCATATGCTCGCTCTCATGCTCGGCAGCCTGCACAAGCTTCATGATGCAGGGCTGAATCTGCTGTGCTGCCATGCTGTCCTTGCGGAAGACAAGCTGATGCAGACGTTCCAGCAGAGACAGGAACACCCGATCCGTCATTTCAAAATGAATGCATACATAGACCAGTGACTGATCGCCGACACTCCGACTGGTATGAGGAATACCCGGCGGAAGGATGACTACATCCCCGGCCTGCTGGGTATAACTGTGTGTACCCGCTTTCATTTGCTGGGTGCCCTGCAGTACATAATTGATCTCATACTGGTCGTGCTTGTGACTCGGGCATTCCCAGTCATGGCTAACCTCACGCAGATGAATTCCCAATAGATTAACCGTCGTCTGTACGTCCGGGCATATGGTCTCAGACAGGCTGATTCCCCATTCCGGTGATATAAAGGAAGTAGACATCGATAACCTCCAATCTCACATTTTATGCTGGATAGAGTGCTGGTGTAACAGGCTTGGATGAGTTGTAGAATATCGTAATAAAATAGATATGGGTAATTTTACTAGTACTATTATTTCCAGCATACATGGATATCATTAAAAATGAAAGGGTTTTCATTAATAACATTAAAATGAATATGGAGCGGCTGTATGACCTGTTAGCAGCGCTTTATCGTACTCTCTAAAGAGTTATCGCAAAACGTCTGGTATAATGGGTATAATTACGATAAATATCTACAATTATCTACAGAAAGGCTGTCTGGCATGGCACAATACCCGCAATGGTCCTACTCACAGTCCAGGGCCAATATGTTTGATGAATGTCTGCGTAAATATTACTTTCACTATTATGGTTCACATAACGGCTGGAATGAACGGCTGGGTTCGCAAGAGCAGGTGCAGGCCTATCGGCTGAAGCAACTGCGTAATTTTTATCTGCTGTTTGGCGATTTGGCGCACCGGATGTGCGAATCGGCGCTGCGGCAATGGGATGAATCCAAAAGCTCTCCACGACCCGAATTTCTATCAACCACCATACGCAAGCTGCTCAATGACGCCTATGTACAGTCCCAGGATCGAGAAGGCTGGCTGCGTAACCCCAAGCATCATATGATGCTGTCCGAAATTTATTATGGCGACGATACCCTGAACAGCCGTATTGCCACAATCCGGCAGCGGCAAGAAGAGTGTGTCAGCCATCTTTATGATAATAAGACCTGGCAGGAAATCACCGGCAGCAAGGTGAATATTCTGGAAATCGAGAAATGGGATACGATGATTCTGTTCGATACCAAAGTCTATGTCAAAATGGACTTATTATATCGTAAAGAAGATGGTACAGTAGTCATTGTGGACTGGAAAACAGGCCGTGAAGACGATTTCTCCGATCAGCTGTATCTGTATGCTTCTTATGTTCAGGAAAAATATAATATGCCTCTGGAACAAATACAGATTCGGGTAGAATATCTGGTAAGTGGAGAACATCAGGAATACAGCGTTACCCGTGAGGATATCTCCAAAGTTGAACAAAACATCGGCAGGTATATTGAAGAAATGCGTTCCTGTCTGGATGATGATTATTATAACCGGCCCAAGCCGGAAACCTATTTCACTGCGATGCCGTCTCCGCGCAAATGCAAAGAGTGCAATTTCCGTGAAATCTGCAAGGATCGCGCAGTCTGACTATTGGACTGTCAGCCGGAACTATACGTACGGAATAAAGATGCACTTGCTTAAGGCATACAAATCAAAGGAGGATTGGTTCGTGGATATTTCGTCTGCCCCAGGCATGTCTTTACTTGCACATGTATATAAGCATACTCCGCAAGGGGTTGCCATCTTCTCGCCTCAAGGTGAATGTCTGCAGGTCAATCCCGCTTTTTGCCGTTTACTGGATTATGAAGAGGAAGAGTTAAAGCATTTTTTGAATATACAGCAGCTGGCAGATACCTGGCTGTATCAGCAGCAGACGGATACGATCGAACGGCGTCTGATGCGCAGAGATCAGAATATTATCTGGTTGTCACTGCAAGCTTCACGTTATCCGGAAGTGCCAGATCAGCAGTTGGAGTATCTGGTGCTGTATGCGAATGAAATTACCGATCGCGAAGAGGAAGATCTCTATACGATGGTCGCCCGCAATGCTTCCAATGTAATATCGGTGAGCTTGCCGGATGGCACGATTAACTATGTATCACCTTCGATCAAAAAAATGCTTGGTTACGAGCCCTATGAAGTCATGAATTCCAAGCGGATGGAATATTACCATGAGCAAGATGCCAAAGATATGCTTCAGCCTGGACTGATGTATAATGACAGTAAAACCTTCATCCGCCGTGCAAGACACAAAGATGGACATTATTTGTGGATCGAGGTCTTTACCCAGACCATGCATAATGCGAGAGGCGAAGTAGAGCGAATTCTCAGTATTGCGCAGGATGTGACCAAGCGCAAAGCTCAGGAGGATATTGTCTCCCGTGCGCATAAACTGGCGCAGATTGGTGCCTGGGATTGGGATATGGTCAATAACCGGATTCATTTCTCCAAAGATATTCGCCGGATCTTCGGCAATGTGATGAAACCGGTAGAGCTGAATACCGATTCGTACATGTCCACGATTCATCCCGATGATGCTGACCATGTCAAAAAATGTATTCTGGATGCGCTCCATGAGGGAACCAATGGAGAAGCTCTTTACCGGATTATACTTCCTGGTAATATCCAAAAGGTCGTACAGGCCTACTGGGAAGTTATTACCGACAAGACTATCGGTACACCACTGCAAATTATCGGCATCGTGCAGGATGTAACTGCCAGTCACCAGATGAGCGAGCAGCTGCGGCAGAGCGAGCAAAATTATCGTTTGATTACCGAAAATTCGCTGGATATGATCTCCCGGCATTACGATGATCAGGCGTTTACGTTCCGCTATGTATCTCCTGCCAGCATGATTATTCTGGGATATGAACCGGAAGAGCTGATCGGAAGTTCTTGCTATGAACTACTGCATCCGGAAGATGTCGACAAAGCGCGCCGCTTCCTGGAAGAGATCAAAGGCAAGGGTAGTCAGCATGACACAATCATTTTCCGATATCGGCACAAAAAGGGCCATTATGTCTGGTTCGAGACCCTAAGCCGATATGCTTATAATGAACAGGAAGGCAGCTACGGATATACTTCGGTGTCCCGTGATATTACCGAGCGCAAATATCTGGAAATGGTGCTGCGTGACAGTGAATATCGTTACCGTTCCCTATTCGAGAATAATCCGTCCGGCGTATGTGCGATGGATCTCAAAGGCCACTTCCTCTCGGTCAACAGTAGCTTGGAGGATATTACAGGATTCTCCCGGCATGAACTGATCGGACGCCGGATTTTTAACTTTTTCTCGGTAGAGGATCTGGGCAAGATTAGTTATCATGCCCGTATGGCGGCAAGAGGGGTTCCGCAGACGTACGAGATTTCCGTACCTCGCAAGGATGGTTCCTTTTTCCCGGCGGATGTGATCAATGTGCCGATTATGGCAGATACCGAAGTTATTGGATTATATGGGATTATTACCGAAACGACCCGGCTTAAGGAGTATATCAGCCAGATCGAGAAGCTGGGCAATGAACGTGCGCTAATTCTGGACTCGGTCTCTGAAGGTATATTCAGTGTCGACGCGGAAGGCAAGGGTGTTTTTATTAACCGTGCTGGCGCGGAAATGCTCGGACTTGTTATACAGCAGCCAGATGGTCAGGGGTTGTACAGTTCTCATGGCCGGAATCAGGCACTGTATGATGTGGATATTCTGAACGAGCAGTCTCCGATTATTCAGGCGATTCGGCAGGGTACACCGCATCAGGAGGAAGAGACCGTCTTCTGGAAAAATGATGGTTCCAGCTTCCTCGCTGCATACCGGGTAACACCGGTATACGAGCAGGAGGAATACCGCGGGACTGTTATCGTATTCCGGGATATTACGGACGAAAAGGAAATTCTGCGTGCCAAGGAATCGGCGGAAAAAGCAGATCGTGCCAAATCGGAGTTCCTGTCGGTGATGAGTCATGAACTGCGCACGCCGATGAACGGTATTATGGGCATGACAGGTCTGCTGGCAGATACGGAGCTGGATGAACAGCAGCGCAGCTATTTGGAAATTGTGATGAACAGCAGTGAGACGCTGCTACAGTTGCTAAATGAAATACTCGATTTCAGCAAGGCGGAAGCCGGTATGCTTACACTGGAACCCGAACCGTTCGAGACAACAAGAGTATTGGATTCTGTTGCCGAACTGTTCCGGGTAAGGGCTTCCGAGAAAGGAACAGAGCTTACCGTGGAGGTGGCTTCGGAAGTACCGGATGTACTCGTGGGCGATGCCGGACGAATCCGTCAGATTCTGATCAATCTGGTAGGCAATGCCGTGAAGTTCACGGAAGAGGGACAGATCAATGTCTCGGTTCGCGCCCTGGAACGCTCGGAGGGACAGACTGATCACCCCGGTGAAATCTGGCTGGAATTTGCAGTACAGGATAGCGGAATCGGTATTGCCCTGCATCAGCAGCATCTGCTATTTCAGCCATTCTCCCAGCTGCATCCAGTCTGGAACCGCAAGTATGGCGGTACCGGTCTGGGCCTGTCGATCTGCAAAAAGCTCGTAGAATTGATGGAAGGCAGTATTGGGGTGATTAGCGACGAAAACCAGGGTGCTTTATTCCGGTTTGTACTGAAGCTGGGTACGGTGACTGCGGATCAGATGGATGATTCTACCAATCAGTTGCCGGATATTCTCCTGAGCGAAAGTCGTTTATTAACAGCAGCCGGTTCTGATACAACTGAGCACATACCGGAACTGCGCATCCTGATCGCTGAGGACCATCCATCCAACCAGCGGGTACTGCTGTCGATGCTGCATCGTGAAGGATACACGGCAGAGCTGGTCATGAACGGAGAAGAGGCGGTTCAGGCTTGTCTGGATAAGACGTATGATCTGATTTTTATGGATGTGCAGATGCCTGGGATGAATGGACTGGAAGCTTCACAAATCATTCGTGGACATTTCAGTAATGAACAAACGCCTATCATTATCGGTGTAACGGCATTCGCCCGTCAGGAAGACAGGGAACGATGTCTAAATGCCGGCATGCATAATTTTGTCAGTAAGCCGGTGATGAATTCGGAACTGCAGAGAGTACTGCAGGAGAGTGCGGATATGCTTCGCCTTCGCCGTCCGGTCATTGATCCGCAGCTATAAAGAACAAGTGCATATCCTATACAATATGGAGGCTATCCTTCTATATTATGCAAAAGCGGATCACCGGGGCTCCCCCTGGTGATCCGCTTTTTGATTATGATATTTGATAAGAGGATTATACGGGGTCTACCTGTACCATGGATTGCTTGCCGCTGATCTGAATACCGGTTTGTGGTTTGCCGGCTTCTTTAAGATCGCGCAGCAGATCTTCGATAATCGCTTTGGCTTTGGCAGATTCTTTGCTGCCTTGCGTTTTGACGACGAGCATTACGGCATTACCCGATTGCAGGATGCGCAGTGCCTGATTTTTCTTGGTGTCATAATCATGATCCTCAATATGAGCAGTCAGGCGGATTTCTTTGATTTTGGCAGGTCTGTCGCTTTTGGCAGCCTGCTGTTTGTTTTGTCGGGCAGCGCCGGCGGCAATCAGCTGGCAGGGTGGCGGGCTGCTGAATAGTGAATTACAGACCAGATCCACTTTTAGCTTACGCGCCATTTGCAGGGCTTCAGCGGTAGGCATAATACCCAGGTCTTCGCCGTTCAGACCAGTCAGATGCACTTCGGATGCTTTGATTTTTTCATTTTTGATCATAGGTAATTCCTCCAGCATTTCTATTGGTTTTTCTTGTGTTATACATATCGTTAGCTATCAGGCTGTATTGTATCATATTCCTCTTTGGGTCAGACATAGCAGGCGATAGGGATAGCTAAATCGTATACATAGATATTTACATAAAATTACAGGATTATTTTACAAATACAAGACAAGCTGGGATAATGAAAGGGAATTTCAAATATGAAAGGAGCTAATCATGAAAAGAAAATTATGGATTACACTTCCACTGGTACTGCTGTTAATCGTATTGTCCGGTTGTCAAGCCGTTGGAAATCTGGATATCAAAAATGCCATGATTCGCAACCTGGATGTTAAATCGATAGAGTCCAGCCAGACCATATCGGTTCATCTGACACCTTCGGCTACAGCTGATGCAGAAGATATTCAGCTGGCTACCATTGTAAACGCATTGCAGCTGAATATTGATAGTGCCAAACTGCAGGCAGACGGTAAAATGTCTGTACAAGGGTCGGTACAATACAGCGGACAGAAACTGCCTTATCATATTTATCTGGATGAGCAGGGAATGACTATTGATCTGGAGGGCGCCAAACAGCCAATATACATATCTTTTGCCCTCAATGATTCCATGGGTCTGTCCGGACTGAGCGGCGGATTCAGTGCAGCCTCCCTCAAGGGAGAAGAGCAGGAATTTGTTAAGCAGGTCATCTCCTTCCTGTATACCCACCTGCCGAATCCTGCAAATGTATCGGTGAACTCTGTACAACAGGATGTGTATGGTGAATCTCTGGATCTGACCCAGCTGCATGTCGAGCTGACAGGTGAAGAGCTGATTACACTGGTTAAGCCATTCCTTGTGAGTGTCTCCCAGGACAAAGAAGGAATCCGTCAGCTGATTGGTGCTGTCTATGACTTTATGTCTACCACACTGGAACAGACAGAGTCAGGCTCAACCGAGTCCGTTATGGGCGGAAGCAGAGAAGAATTCGTAAATAATGGCTACAAAGAAGTAAATGAAATGCTGGATCTTGTCCTCAAAGAGTATGATAGCCAGCTGGCTGAACTGCAGGAGTCCAAAGAATTTAATACTGTATTTGGACCAAATACCCGTGTCAGCACAGATGTTTACTTCGACAAGGACATGTATATCCGTAAACAGTCGATGGATATGACGATTGCACTGCCGGATACCGAATATACGCCAATTTCCTCGATCCGTGTGTCTACAGCAAGCGAATCATGGAATATCAATGGAAATGTGACTGCAGATCCGGTTGACACTACAGGTGGTGTACTGCAGGTATCGGAGAAGACAACGCCGGGTACTTTCCTGCGTAACTTTGAAAAGACTTCTCCGGTGTACATGCTGCTTAACAACATGAACGGCATTACCAAGAAAACGATCTACTTTGGATCTTATGGTGATTACGATGACACTATTACCCGTAATCATGTAACACTGGTTCCGGTCAAGGATCTGGCAGAAGGCCTTGATGCCAAAATGCAGTGGAATGCTTCTTCCAAACAGCTGACACTGACAGATGATATTACAGGTGCAGTGACTGTATTGAAGCTGAATTCCAATAAGGCAGTAGTGGATGGTCAGTCCCATACGCTGTCTTCCAAAGTCGTTAATGTCAAAGGTAAAGTCTATGTACCTCTGCGCTCGGTAGCCAATATTCTGGGTGCAACCGTAGCTGCTGATGGAAATAGCTTCACTGTAACTCGCAAGTAATAATTGCGGATTATTCCAATCCTAAAGCAATCCAAACAAAAGGACCTCATCCCGAAGCGGAGAGGTCTTTTTGTTTAATTAATTTTGAAATAAAAAAGCTGGTTATTTGTCGAAAATAGTCAATTAGAATGGAGTAAAAAGAATAACAAGGAAAATGCCGAAAAAAACAACCGTATTTCGGCAAAATACAGCGATGGAAGAACGAAAAATAAAAAAGAGATAAATGAGCAATTCGAATCATCCCAATTTCAAACGATGAAGTTAAAATTTATCCATAAATACTTTTTATTAGAAAAATATAGGAATTGTAGCAAAAATACTCCCCTGTTCTTAAAGAGACTGCTACATCGTTCTCTATAATGCGCATAACAACTGCAATTCCTGTATTTTTCGTCCGAAAAAGTATACTGGCGATCCAACTCCTAATTCGCCATCACAAAAGGGGGCAAGTAATAAAAAAATAAAATTGGAAAATTATAAAATAATATGTAATCAAGTGAGTCAACAATACAAAATATGGTTACTAAACCATCATGGAAATATCATTCATTTTTTCGGGGAGAAATGGATGTAGGACAGTATCATCAATCTCTAAGCTCAAACAGTTCTATGGGAGTGGAACTGTGATAGTACTCGATGATGTATTGCACTTCTACAGAAAGCTATCCCATCCGATTTATACACAGACATAAAGATGATTTAATTCAAAAGGAGAGATTTTAAATGGGATTGCTTAATTTTAAAAATGGTATGGTACTGGCTGGCGCATTGTTTCTGGGGACTGTTTTTCAGAGTGGAACGGTGCATGCATTGCAATATGGCGGAGATATCGTTCCGACACTTAGCAGCAGCGCAGGCAGTAATGGTACAGCCAAAGCCAGTGTAGAAGAATCGGGTTATGAAGCATGGAAAGCATTTGACGATAACGGAAATGCAAACAGCTACTGGAGAGCGCCGGCAAACAGCACATCGAAGCTGTCATACGAGCTGAACCAGAAGCAGGTTGTTAATAAATATACAGTACAAGCAGATACGTATGATGCAGCAGATGCTCCGAAAAAATGGCAGTTTGCCGGCAAAATCGGCAACAACTGGCTCGTAATTGACGAGCAAGCCGGCCAAAGCGGCTGGGCACCTGGAGAAAAGCGTACATTCGAAGTAGACAACGATGTAGCTTATTCCGGTTATGCACTGTTCATCACAGGCAATAACGGCAGCAAATGGGTAGGCATTAACGATCTGGAGCTGACTTCATTCGAAGGTAATACCAACGTTATTCCGGCGATGGGTGCACCTACACTGAGTGTTGACAATGCGCCTGGCGCTGCTGCTTCGGTAAATGCAGAATCTGCCTGGAAAGCATTTGACCACTCGGTAAGTCAAGACAGCGTATGGACATCCGACTCGCAGCGGTATGTTGATGCATCTCTGTCTTATACCTTCTCCAGCCCGAAAGTGATCAAAGGCTATGCGATAGCAGTAACAGCCAAATCGACAGCACCTGTATCATGGATGCTGGTAGGTTCCAATGATGGTAAGCAGTGGGATGAAGTCATTCACGAAGTGAAGTCTTCCATGCGCTGGGAGCCAGGCCAGAAGAAAATCTATGCAGTAGATAACGATACGGCTTACAAATCCTACAAATTGATTATCAACCGTAATTCCGGCCCTACTCAAGTTGTAGTCAACGAATTTGAACTGTATCAATAAAAAGGAATGGGCAGTCCATCTTACTGCCTTCCTTATCCATCCTATAGAAATGCAAAAGAAGAAGCAGCCTATGCAGGGGCTGCTTCTTTTTTGATGTGATAAGAGTGGTTGTCAGAGCTAGCCACCTACCATGATCGAATTAGTGGGTAATGATACGATAGCTTGTGCTTATATCCGCAACTGTGAGAACATAGAATAGAAAAAGAGCGCTATCATTAGACAGGAGGAAATAAAATGAACAAGATTATGCCACTGGCTTATCGCGGTATTTCCAGCAGTCGTCTGGCTCTCGGTTGTATGCCTTTTGGGGGCGGCTGGGATCAGACTCCATTTACACAGGAGCATGTCAAAGAAGCAGAAGCTGCTGTTGATGCAGCACTGTCAATTGGTATTACGATGTTTGACCATGCTGATATTTATACAAGAGGCAAAGCCGAGCAGGTATTTGGCCGTGTGCTGAATAATCGCCCGGAGCTGCGTGACCAGATTGTGATCCAGTCCAAATGCGGTATTCAGCTGGGAGATGAGGGGCTGCCAGGTCGCTTTAATTTCTCCAAAGAACACATTCTGGGTTCTGTCGATGGCAGTCTGGAACGTCTTGGTACAGATTATCTGGATATCCTGCTGCTGCATCGTCCGGATCCGCTCGTCGAACCGGAGGAAGTAGCAGAGGCTTTTGCATCGCTCAAAGCATCCGGCAAAGTACGTTATTTTGGTGTATCCAATATGAGTGCTGCACAGATCGCCTTTTTGCAGCAGGCGATTCCGGATTCCTTTGCAGTGAATCAGCTGGAAATGAGCCTGGGTCATCTGCACTTTGTGGATCAGGGTGTACATGTGAATCAGGCTGCAGGTACGGCAGTGAATTTTGCCGAGGGTCTGATGGAATATTGCCGGACCCAGAATATCCAGCTTCAAGCCTGGGGACCACTGGCACAGGGCAAATTCTCCGGTCGCGATGTGAAGGATCAACCTGAGCATATTCAGGAAGCAGCGAAGCTTGTACAACAACTGGCAAACGAAAAAGAAACGACTCTCGAGGCAATTGTTCTGGGCTGGCTGATGCGCCATCCGGCTATGATCCAACCAATTATTGGTACTACCAATCCACAGCGAATCAAAGCTTGTGAAGATGCAGAGCGCCAATCCCAGCTTATGACCAGAGAAGAATGGTATACGCTGTATGTGACTGCACGCGGCGAATCCATGCCATAATTCCACAAGAAACCAGCATCACTGTATATAAGTAAATGTTGATTCTTATACGCAAGAGTCCGTTATATGATCTTGTTCTGCTCCATGTATATGGAGTAAAGAGATAAATAAAAAGCAAAAGAGCAGACTGTTCTATAAAGTCTGCTCTTTTTGTTATAGACAAAAGAAAGAAAATACATCGATTGTAGAGTAAAAAAGGATGAAGATGACATGAGAAGTGAGCAAAAGAAGTGATAAAAAAATAGTATCAAATTCAGATAGCCAAATTAGGAATATTTTAATTAGGTATATAAACAGAACGTATGATCTATAAGTGGAATAAATATCATATTTGATTACAACCAAATAACTTATGTAACAAAATTGTAATAAATAAGAACGCTTACTTTTTAGCTACGTAAGAGAGTTATCTAAACAAAAAAGTAGGAATAGACCATGATGATAAGTTAGCACATTTCCTTATGTTATAAGGGTTTAGGTAAATATTTTTACTTAAAATACCATAAATGTAAGATGAGAATCTAGATAGGACTAGGACTTTTGACATTTAACGAATACTCGAAAAAAATAATTTATCTTAGTAATTGGAAAATTTATCATGTAAATTATTCGATTAGAGTATATAATATGTTACAAATCAACAAAGTTATTCAAAACGAATAACATTTGGGTAAAGGTAACAATGGGTTCATATGTTCAAGAGGAGACAGGCAGAGAAAAACAATCTGTCTGCTGATAGATCAGCAGCATGATCTTCTATCCTAATATAAGATGGAGACTGCTGAAAGGGACGAGGTCTTACAGTAGATGTGAATGTTCGTATCGAAGAATGACCCGGATAGGAGGGTAAACACGTGCACACAGCATACGACAAAACTAAGTTAGTGAATAAGTCACTAATATCTGCACAACCTGTTCATTGCTCATCGCGTGCTACTCTGGAGAAAATCGATTCTGTCATTACTTATCCAAGCGGCTCCAGAGCCTATCTATGGCAGGGAGACACCAGTATGGATAAGACAGTTTCTTTTGTAGAATATTATCGCCACAGACTGGACAATTATATCAGTCAGCGGGATCGTCTAAAGCAGTATAGCGATCATCTACGGCAGGAGACATTTATTGATCCGCATATTCATTAATCCATACCAAATATTTCATATATGAATTATAAATACACCGATATCAAAATAATTAATCACCCGAAGGAGGTGCAGGCATGAGTGCAACAGCTGGAATCTGGGATATGGCAAAACGACATAGTAGTGAAGAATTGCAGCAGCAGGGCAACCGGATGATGCAGAGCATGGAGAGATATCCAGCCGATGCTTCAGGAATATGGCAGGGAGAACATCTTTTCCTTGGCTGTCATGATCAATGGGTCACTCCCGAATCGGTCCATCAGCGTATGCCTCATTACGATTCGGTCCGCCGACTGGCCATTACGGGCGACGTGATTATTGATAATCGGGAGGAATTGTTCAGCCAGCTGGGATTGAATGCTTCTATGCATGATATGCCGGATATTATGCTTCTGCTTCATGCCTACGACAAATGGGGTGAACAGATGCCTCGTTATCTGAACGGCGACTTTGCTTTTGCAATCTGGGATGAATCGAGACAGCAGCTCTTTCTGGCGAGAGACTGGTCTGGTAACCGTACACTGTATTACTATCAGACCGCCGAGAAGTTTATTTTCGCCAGCACAATGGAAGCTTTGTTCCAGACCGGTGATGTGAGCAAGAAATTGTTCACCCCGTGGATGGCGGAGTTCCTGACAACGGTAGCGATGGAAGAGTCGACCGATATTCAGGCGACGGTCTATGATCAGATCAAGCAGCTGCCGCCGGCACACGCGATGATGCTGTCTGCGGACAAATCTTCCATTTATCAGTACGGTACACTGCTGCCGGATGAACCGCTGCGACTCAAGTCGGATGGAGAATATGTAGAGGCGTTCAGGGATGTATACAGCCGGGTTATCCGTGCCAAGCTGCGTACCCGTCACGGTGTAGCAGCTACACTCAGCGGCGGACTGGATTCAGGCAGTGTCGTCAGTTATGCAGCCAAGATCCTCTCGGGTCAGAACAAGCCGATTTATACATACAGCTTTGTGCCGATTCCCGGCTTCAAAGACTGGACATCCTCACGACTAATGGCTAATGAACGACCATATATTGAAGAGACGGTCAGACACGTCAGCCAGATTCATCCGGTCCATGATCACTATATGGATTTTGCCGATCGCAGCCCACTCAGTGAAGTGGAACATTGGCTCTCCCTGATGGAGATGCCATACAAGTACTTTGAGAATTCATTCTGGATTCGCGGTATTTTCGAGCAGGCCCAGCAGCAGGGAGCAGGAGTACTGCTGACAGGAGCACGTGGTAACTTTACTATCTCCTGGGGACCAGCGATCGAGTATTATGGCGAAATGCTCAAAAAGTTCCAATGGATCAAACTGTATCAGGAAATGAAAATGTACAGCCAAAATGCCGGTATCCGGCGTAAAAAGATTATCCAGCAGATTCAGCAGTCCGCCTTTCCCCGTCTGAGCCGCAATACCCGCGACCTGGGCCGGCCGGATGCACTGAAATGGATTAATCCCGAGCTCGCCGAGCGGACCGGGATGGCCGAGCGAGTACGTCAGGCTGAACTGAATCTGGTAGGCAGTGATACCATGAGTGACCAGGATATCCGGTTGGACAAGTTCTCCAATCTGGCTACTGCCAACAAAGATGGGGCTGTAACGTCCAAAATATCCATGGGTTATGGTGTATGGGAACGTGACCCGACGAATGATCCACGCGTGATCAAGTTCTGTCTGTCCGTACCTTATAACCAATATGTACAAAACGGAATGGATCGCGCGCTAATCCGGCGTGCGACGGCAGGTGATCTGCCCGACAAGATCAGGTTGAACCAGAAAGTACGCGGTCTGCAGCCTGCGGATTGGGTACAGCGTATGCTGCCGATGTGGCCTGCTTTTACAAGCGAGATCCGTGAGATTTGTCAGGACTCGGCAGCTGCCCAGTGGATGAACACAGAGAATATTATGGAAGCTCTAAATGAAGTGGGCGAGTCCCCTTCAGCCGAAGCGGCATTTAATCCGGCTACACGCCTGCTGATGCGCAGTCTCATTATGGGACGATTCATTCGCAGCTTAGCATAGCAAGGTATACCCTATAAAGGAGGTGAATAATGAACATGACAAAAATGGAATGGCAAGCTCCGGAAATGCAGGTCCTGGATGTTAATGAGACAGCAGCAGGTAAAGGCTGGAAAGTCATTGACTGGGTTACTTACGATGACGCCGATCTGTACAACCCGGGCAGCTAATCGCCGCATGTTAAAGGGGTAAGTTGAACGACCATCTATCCAAAACATTTGAGGAGGAAATACTCATGAACCAAGAAAAAATGCAATGGCAAGCTCCAACGTTGGAAGTTTTGGATGTCAATGAAACAGCAGCAGGTAAAGGCTGGAAAGTCATTGACTGGGTTACTTATGATGATGCTGATCTGTACAACCCAGGCAGCTAATCCATTTCTATTCAAGTAACAGGCTCACCCCTGAATCCAAAACATTTGAGGAGGAAATACGAATGAATCAAGAAAAAATGCAATGGCAAGCACCAACCTTGGAAGTTTTGGATGTACATCAAACAGCGGCAGGTAAAGGCTGGAGAGTCATCGACTGGGTTACTTATGACGATGCTGATCTGTACAACCCGAGCTGATTTTCATATTCAATCATTTTAATAACGCATAAGGAGGAACACAGGATGAAACAAGAAAAAATGCAATGGCAAGCTCCAGCAATGGAAGTTTTGGAAATGAACGAAACTGCCGCAGGTAAAGGCTGGAAAGCAATTGACTGGGTCACTTATGATGACGCAGACCTGTACAACCCAGGTAGCTAATTAAATTAGCGCCAGGTCAAGGCTGAAAGGTCATCGACAACGTCGATTATAAATGATGCAGATTTGCGTAAGTCTTGCTGATTGTTTTTGGTAAGCGACCTGTGTTGCTTCGTAAGACCAGCAGTAGTGTAATTCTCAAAGTGACCCTTATACCCCAAAAACGTATAAGGGTCCATTTTCTTCAACAGGACCAGAGCATGATGGAATCACCGGTGTGCATTAAGTTCCGGAAGCGATCAGCCAGGGAACCTATCGGGAGGTTATTACTATTAACACGATCCAACAAACCGTATATCAAGCCTTTGGTCTGCGGATTAAAAGCGAAATTTCCTTGCCTGAGCTACAGCAAGTTAACAATACAAATAGATCAGCTGACGTGACCGTCCGTTTTGCGGATTTGTCCCAGTGGGCGGAAGCCATTTCTACCCGTGATACCAATTTTACGATGCAGCCGCCAGGCTTTATGTTCCAAATGCCCGATACAGGAATATTCTGTATTCACGAAGGTAACAGTATCATGATCGAGCCTGCACCCCAGGTCAGTGAAGCCAAACTGCGCCTGTTCATACTGGGAACTTGCATGGGCATTCTGTTGATGCAGCGCGATATTTTCCCACTGCATGGCAGTGCATTATTAATCGAAGGTCAGGCCTATGCTTTTGTCGGTCATTCGGGAGCAGGCAAGTCCACGCTTGCAGCTACCTTTATGCAGGCAGGTTATCCGCTCATCAGTGATGATGTAATCGCCGTGAATTATGAGAATGGAGTGCCTCATGTATATCCGGCTTATCCACAGCAGAAGCTGTGGCAGGAAAGTCTGAATCATTTTGGTATCTCATCGGATCAATACTCTACGCTGCATGATGAATACGATAAATTCGCGATTCCGGTCGGTGATCGGTTTTATAACCAGCCTGTACCGCTTGCAGGAGTATTCGAATTGGTGAAGACGGATGCACCGGAAGCTAGTATTATAGAATTAAATCGGCTGGAACGTCTCCACATTATGCTGGCGCATACCTTCCGCGGTGCAATTGTTCCGCGTCTGGGTCTGAAGCAGCGCCATTTCTCCCAGTTTGCCGCACTGGCAGGGGAGCTTGATGCTTATCAGATTCAGCGTTCGACGACCGCTTTTACCGCACCTGCCATTATGGAAAAAGTCGTTCAGATCATCCAATCCAAAAATCACGCCGCATCCCGCTCGGGCAGCAACAGCTGAACCGTTACGGATGAATGTGCCAAGGAGATTAAATCACTCATTTAATCCATACCAGAACTAAACATATCAGCCTATCTACGAAAGGGGAAACGTTAATGTCTAACCAAATGATAAATAGCGAACAAAAAATCACCCAAAATTCCAACTATATCGCCAGCGATATGAATGGAGAGAAAGTCATGCTGGATATCGAGTCCGGTAAGTATTACAATCTGGGCGCTATTGGAGGTCGAATCTGGGATATCAGTGAGAATCCGGTCACTGTAGATGAGATTGTAGCCGTACTGCTGCAGGAGTATGACGTAGCGCAGGACGTATGCAAACAGCAGGTAAGTGTATTTGTAGAGAAAATGCTGCAGGAAGGGCTGGTTGAGGTCAATGGCGCTGCCGTTCGCTAAATTGTCCAAAGCAGCCAAACTGCGCAACTATCCGGCTGCGATGCGCAAGCTGATGCTGGAAGCTCTCTTTTACCTGGCCTGGGGACGCATTATGAAGATGCGCCCGTTTGCCAAAGTGTCGCCGTCACTGGGCGATTATATGCAGGAGACCACGTATGAATCGGATCGGGACGCTCACCGTCAGGCGGTGCAGATCTCCAAGGCGCTGCATCTGGTCAGCCCTCATGTGTTCTGGGAGACGGAATGTCTGGTTATGGCGTTTGCCGCGATGAAAATGCTTGAACGCCGCAAGCTGCCAAGCACCCTCTATCTCGGTATGCGCCGCGATGACAAAGGCAGCAATGCCGCACACGCCTGGCTGAGAAGCGGACGCTTCTATCTGACAGGTGCCAAGGAGATCGAACAATATACAGTCGTCGGACGGTTTGCCAAGCAGTTCAACTGACAACGATTGAATACAACATATAAAGGAGTAAGCCATGAATAAGGAATGGGGCCTTGATCTACGGAACTTCCCTGTCGAATTGAAACTGATGCTGGGTTCAATGAAGTCCAAGCCTGCTGACCTGTTACTGGCTGGCGGAGAATCTGCGCTGGACTGGCAGGAGTTCAGCTCGCTGTCCATGCATCACCGTGTCTATCCTACGATTTACGCGCATCTGTCAGCATACAGCGATTTGCTGCCGGCAGAGACGATGCAGTGGCTGAATCACCGTTATCACCATAATACCTTTACGATGCTGCAGCTTAGCGGCCAAATGCAGAAGGTCAGCCAGACTTTTAACAAGCAGAATATTCCGGCTCTCCAGCTCAAAGGCCCGGTGCTCGCTCAGCTATTGTACGGTGATCTGTCCCGCCGCACGTCCAAGGATCTGGATGTACTGGTGCCGATGGACCGTATAGAAGCAGCCGAGCAGGCATTGCTGGAACTTGGTTATACCAAGACCCAGGAAGTCGACCGGACGCTGGATAAATGGAAATGGCGCTATAATCACGAATCCTACACCCATGAACGTACCGGCGTAGAGATTGAGCTGCACTGGCGGCTGAATGGAGATGCCGGTGCCGAACAAAGCTTTGACGATCTATGGACACGCAGACAAACCATGCAGTTTGGCGGTACATCCGTGCATATGCTCGGCAAAGAAGATCTGCTGATCTATCTGGCTGTTCATGGTGCACGTCATGCCTGGTTCCGTCTGCGCTGGCTGGCAGATATCGACAAACTGGTGCGTATGGATATCGACTGGGAACTGCTTACACGTCTGGTGCGTCAGTACAAGAGCAGTCATATTGTCGGTCAGGCTTTCCTGCTGGCGGCTGCTTTATTGGAGACTCCGGTAACGCCGCAGATGGAAGTGCTGATGAATCAGCCGCGTGCCAGAGACCTGGCTCGTCGTGTGATTGTATTTATCCGGGAAAAGGTAAGCCTCTGTCCGGAACCGGAAACCGAGCGACTCGCACAGCAATACCGTTCCTATCAATATGCACTGCGTACCAACGGTCAAAAGGCATTATTCTGGTGGCGCAAGATGACACCGGATGCATGGGATATGCAGACACTGCCGCTACCGAAGCCGCTGCATTTTATGTATTATCCGCTGCACCCGTTTCTACTGTTATACCGGCGGAATCAGCGGCGTAATGCATTGCAGCGGGAGGTGGGCCAGTGAATGAGCTGCGCAGCTATGTAAATGAACTACGCCAATATGGTGGCAAACGAATCTATTTCTATATTGGTCTGATGCTCGTCATCAGTCTGCTTGATATGGTCACGCTGTATATGCTTGTTCCTCTGCTCAGCCTGATTGGGGTATTCGGCGGTGCCGGCAGCAGTACACTGCCTATGGCTTCGCTGTTTGAGCCTCTCAAGCAGATGCCGGTTACGACGACGCTGATTATTATTTTATCCGTCTACAGTCTGCTGACAATTGTACAGGGACTGATGCAGCGCAAACAGGCGATTATGGGCGCCGAGATCCAGCAAGGATTTATCAAGAGCCTGCGTCTGCGTGTATATCGCTCGATTATGCGTTCCAACTGGTCCTTTTTCCTGCGTAAGCGCAAGTCGGATCTGAGCCATATGCTGACAACCGAGCTGGCCAGGGTCAGTCAGGGAACGAATCTGGTCCTGATGCTGTCCACTTCGCTTCTGTTTACCGTGATTCAGATCGGATTTGCCATGGTGTTATCTTTCAAGATGACCCTGCTGGTAATGATCGGCGGCGGACTGCTAGCCTTGTATTCACGCAAGTTTGTCCGTAAGTCCAAAACCTACGGGGATAAAATGACCCAGCTGTCACAGGATTATTTCTCCGGTATCCAGGAGAATCTGAACGGAATCAAGGATATCAAAAGTAATATGCTGGAATCTTCGCACTTTGATTGGTTCCGCAATATGGCCAACAAGCTGGAATATAATCTGATCCAGCAGATTCGCTTGAATTCGGCTACCCAGCTGATTTACAAGCTGATCTCGGTCGTATTTATCGTTGGATTTATCGTATTGTCTGCGCAGGTATTCAAGCTGCAGCCGGAACGCTCGGTACTGATCGTACTGATCTTTGCCCGCTTATGGCCAAGATTCAGCGGTATTCAGTCCTATCTGGAGTATATCGGTGCACTGCTGCCTGCGTTCCGCGCACTGTCCAAGCTGCAGACCGAATGTGAGCAGGCTGAAGAATCGTATCGCCCGGTTGGTTATGGACAAGGACCGGTACAGCCGCTGCAGCAGGGTATTCGTTGTGAGCAGGTGTCATTCCGCTACAGTGAAGAGCATGACAATGCGCTGAAAGATATTAATCTGTTTATTCCGGCAGGTCAGATGACTGCTGTCGCCGGACGTTCGGGAGCGGGCAAGAGTACGCTGATCGATATGCTGATGGGGCTGATGGAGCCGCAGGATGGCAAAGTGACTGTAGATGGAGAAGTACTGACCGGAGAGCGTCTGCTGTCCTGGCGCAACTCTATTGGTTACGTCGCTCAGGAGCCGTTCCTGTTCCACAGCAGTATTCGTGAGAATCTGATGCTGGTGAAGCCGGACGCGAGCGAAGACGAGCTGTGGGAAGCATTGTCCTTTGCAGCCTGTGATGAGTTCGTACGGAAGCTGCCGGATGGACTGGATACAGTTATTGGCGACCGCGGGGTTCGTCTCTCCGGGGGAGAACGCCAGCGTATCGTGCTAGCACGGGCTATCCTGCGCAAGCCGGAAGTGCTGATTCTGGATGAAGCGACCAGCTCGCTGGATACCGAGAATGAAGCCAAGGTACAGGTCGCGCTGGAGAAACTCAAAGGCAAGATCACACTGATTGTTATTGCCCACCGTCTATCCACAATCCGCAATGCCGATCAGGTGATCGTGATGGATCATGGCCAGATTGTGCAGCAGGGCGGATTTAACCAGCTGTCCAGTGAGACCAAGGGAACATTCCATCAGCTGCTAGCCTATCAGACAGCTGCCCAGTAATGCGGTTCGATTTTATTTTGTCGGACAAAGTATAATCATGCAGAAAAGGAACAGATCGCTGCGATGCAGTGGGATCTGTTCCTTTTTTATCGTACGGATTGAAAAATCAACGATAGGGTACAGCATTTCATGCGGATTGGCATTTATTTAGAACATGTGAAGGTTTAAAAGTTTAAAGATTCGTCAATCACTCACCATAATTCAAGATACGATCTACCTGTCCAGCGGATCACTATATATCTGCAGGATTTATTTCAAATCCAGCCAATCCAGTTCTTCACGTGTCAGTGTAATCTGCGCGCCTTCATCACAGGATAGCAGTTCTTCACGGTTCTGTGCTCCGATCAGAGCGCAGGTCGGAAAAGGCTGATTGAGTACATAAGCCAGCGCAATCTGGATCGCAGTGCTCTGCTTCTGTCCAGCCAGTTCTCCAGCACGGCGCAGCCGCTCCCAGTTCTCATCGCTGTAGAATACGCGCACCAGATCTTCATTATTCCGCACCTCCGGGGTAAAGCGTCCGGTAAAGAAGCCCCGCGCCTGCGAAGACCAGGATAGCAGTGGTAGCTGGGTCTGTTCATGCCAATCCATTGTTTCGCGGTCAGCGGAGACACAGCCCGCCCAGAATGGCTCATTGGCTTTGGCAAGACTCAGATTGGGACTACTAAAAGTAAAACCGGTTAATCCGTGGGAAGCGGCATAGTCATTCGCTTCCTGTAGCCGCTGCCAGGTCCAGTTGGAAGCGCCGATAGCGCCGATCCGTCCAGCCTCGACATGCTCGTTAAGCGCTTCCAGAATAGAGCCTACAGGAACAGACGGATCATCACGATGCAGACCATACAGCTCGATAAAGTCGGTCTTCAGCCGCTCCAGGCTGGTCATTAGGTCGCTGCGGATATCCTCTGCATTCACACGTGGTCCATGCTGATCATGATGGGCACCCTTGGTCAGAATGACCAGTGCTTCACGGTTACCGCGCTCCTGCATATATTGGCCAAGCACTTCCTCGCTCTCACCGCCGCAGTAAATATGGGCAGTGTCTACTGTCGTACCGCCAATCGCCAGAAAAGCATCCAGATTCGCAGCTGCTTTTTCATACGTATCATGCTTAAAATAGTCTGTACCTTTGATCAGGCGAGAGACTGGTTTGCGTGCACCTTCAATTTGGATATATTCCATGTCTTATATCTTCCTTTCGTATGAGGAATCGATTACCTGTATGTTGTGATTATAATGAATTCAAAAAGGCTTGGAAATGATAATATATTGAATAGGTTAACACAATATTGTCATTAGAGAGGATGAGGACGATTAGACAGACCGTACTGCTTACTTTGCAGGAACAGCCATATTTTTGTCTGCCGGAATCAGTAGGGCATTATTATGATCAACCGGAACATTCCGTGTTGAGAGAAGAGGGTGCACTGAATAATTTTAATATACATTATGTAGCTGCCGGTAAAGGATATGTGGAAGTGGAGGGAACGGTACATGAACTGCGCAGCGGGCAGGCGGTGCTTTATTTTCCGCATCAGCGTCAGCGGTATTACAGCAGCCAGGATGACCCGTGGGATGTGCGCTGGGTGCATTTTTATGGAGAGCGTCTGCATGATTATATGATCGAGCGTGGATTTCACCGCAATTTATTGTGGACACTGCGTCAGCGGGAAGGTTGGGAAGCCTCTCATCTGGCACTGCTGAATGAAGCGGAGCAGCACCGGATGCTGCATCCGTCACTATTATCGACACTGACCTATGCGGTACTCGCCGAATTCGTGCATCAGGCGGTTCCGCTGAAGAATCGGCGTGCGGGTCAGGCGGAAGGCCGGATTCTGAGCCTGCTGCCACAGATGCAGCAGCAGGCCTGCGAACCTTTTCTCCTGCAGGATTGGGCGGAGCGGGCAGGGGTAAGCGAACATTATTTTTGCAGACTGTTCAAAAGTGTAGTCGAGATGACTCCAATGGAATTCATCACCCGTTCCCGCTTGCAGATGGCCAAGCAGTGGTTATTGGAACGGCCGGATCGCCCTGTGGGGCAGATTGCCGAGGATGCCGGCTATCCCAGTGCAAGCTACTTCAATCGTCAATTTCTCACCCGTGAAAAGATGACACCTACGGAGTATCGCAGACTATATTGGAATTGAATACGATGCTGATCTCAGCGAATCAGCCAGAGATATTCAGACTGGCTGCCCCTGACAATTCCAGTGTCTCCATAATCAGAATGACCGATTCCTCTACAGACAGGAACTCGGTGTTAATAACCAATTCAGGCTGCTCGGGTACATCGTAGGGAGCACTGATCCCGGTAAACTGCGGAATCTCCCCGCTGCGGGCGCGCTGGTACAATCCCTTGGGATCACGCTGTTCACAGGCTGCCAGAGAGCAGTTCACATAGATCTCGCAAAAGTCTTCGGGCTGGAACATGTCCCGTACCATTTGCCGATCCGGAGCATGGGGGGAAATCAGTGCAGCGATAACAATCTGTCCACCATCCAGCAGGATGCGAGCGACTTCTCCCATGCGGCGAAGATTCTCGCGCCGATCTTCTGGAGCAAAGCCCAGATCGCTGTTCAGTCCCTGCCGTACCCGGTCCCCGTCCAGTACATAACAAGATTGTCCACGTAGGAATAGCTCATGCTCCAGTGCAAAAGCAAGAGTGGATTTCCCTGATCCGGACAATCCGGTCAGCCACAGTACACGTCCCTTTTGCTGATAAAGCCGCTCGCGGTCAGCGCGTGTAACCAGAGGAGATCCTGCTGCAGGCTGCTGTGATTCTGTCATAAATACGCTCCTTTGTACGATAAATTGGATTTATTTTATCATACCAGCAATAAGCCGGAATTGCCTGCATGGCAAAAGTGAATTTGGCAGAAGACGAGTGAACCTGAGAACCATATAAAAAGCCCCTGTCCAAAGGAGTACAATCTCCTTGTGGACAGGGGTTTTTCGTATCGCTGTATGAATGTCATACGCCACAGGTTCGGCAATCAATCGCAGAACTTAGCGTTCGTCGTTCCAGAAGTTCAGCGGATGATTTTTTTTATCCAATATTTCAAAATGATAACCCTCTGCCTTGAGCTCTTTGAGTACTTTTGGCAGTACTTTGAGCGTGGCGGGCTGATCATGCATCAGTATAACCGGAGTAGCTCCGCGGCGTTCTACCGATTTCACCTGGGTCATAATGTTGTTGTACACCTTCTGGTGATCTTTTTTGTACTTCCAGTCCAGGGAATCCACGTTCCAGTCCCACAGATGGAAGCCGCCGGTGCTCAGCATAATATCCCGGTAGGATTTTTTGAGATATGGTTTGCTGCCATAAGGAGTACGTACCAGACTTGTGGACTTGCCGGTTACTTTGTACAGACTTTCGTTGGCGCCCTTCATTTCCTTATAGGCGCTGTACGGAGAACTGTAGAACTGGCTGACTACATGACTTACACCATGGAGACCAAGGCCGTTGCCTTCTTTGACAATACGTTTGGTCGCTGCCGGGAAGTGTTCCATATGCGGTCCAAGCATAAAGAAAGTCGCTTTGGCATTGTACTGGTCGAGGATATCGAGCAGCTGCATCGTATGTGCAGTCGGTCCATCGTCAAAGGTCAGATAGATCACTTTGGATGAATGTGCTTTGCTGCCGGATGACTGCGATTTGGCAGCGGTCGCTGTCTGAGGAATCAGAAGTACAGCGATGAGTAGTGCGAGTAACCATTTTTGCTTATGTAACATGAATAAGACGCTCCTTACCTGCAATTTTCTGTATTCATCATAACAAGACAGGAAGGAATGAATCTTCCGTAAATGGATACTATTGCATAACATTTTTGTTACATTAATCGGCATTAAACTACAAAATCGTCAAATTGTGAATATTGCAAATGAAAGAATTGGTTCCAAAGATAGAAAGGTAAGTAATTGGTCGCATACGAGAAGGCCAAAAATCAAATATCCATGAAGGATGAAAATACCTCCACATATTCTCCATATACAAAAAAACGAGACAAACGGAAAACAACGTCTGTCTCGATAGTGAATCGCTACTATTTATTTGCTTACCAGTGTCGACCAACCGGCATAATCATGGACAGCGATACCGGCAAAAGAGTCGTGCTTGCCCGCCTGCTTCGTCACACGAGCGAGCTGGTTGGTCAAGTAGGCGGCGCCTTCCTCATAAAAAGTGATAGTATTACCCTCACTCGTAGGGTTGGTCTCCACCCCTACATAGACGGGTGTACCGACAGCATCACCCTCGGCCAGCTGGGCTTCGGCAACATCCAAAATTCCGGAGGCACTATCACGGTAAGCCATGATCGTAATGGAATCGTACTGCTGCATCATCCAACTGCTGAGCGTTGCAGATTCGTCTGCGGTCAACAAGGTATGCAGCCAGAACGGGATATCGGCGGAAGCGGGGATATGCAGCGAATGAGCAGCTTGTACGACGCTCTCAACACTATGCTGCCAGCCTGCGATAACGGTTAACTGATCGGTGCGCCATTCGGGCAGCAGATAAGGTTCGATATCGATATGGATACCGCTGAACTTCTCATCGGCAGAGGCGCCCTGTTGATACGTGGTAATCCAGTCAAGCGTGGCCTGAAGTTCATGACGCCGGGAATCCAGCGCCCAAGAGGGAGCTCCATCGAGTGCTTGCACCGTAATGCCTTGGGCAGAAGCAGCAGCGATAAAGTGTTGATATACATTAGCATCCAGATCGGCGTTGACCTGCAGGTAGATCAGGGTAACGTTCTGGCTGGCTGCAAAAGATAAAATACTGGCTGTAGAATTTACAATCAACTGTGTGTTCCACAGCCAGGTTGCTTTTTGAGGTGATTGAGCATAAGCGGGTGTCATCGTGAATCCTCCTAGCCACAGTAGTAATGCTATACAGAGGATACCCAATTGTAGGCGATAATATGCTGTTCTCATGATGTTAGACTCCTTCGAGTCATACCGCATCAGGTATTCATCGGCAACCGGCTATCCTAGCAAGACCCTGCCCATCGTGCCTTAGACCCTTGGCTTTGCGTCTTCACCTTTCAGTGAATTTGCCCTGATTAAATATGATAAACAATAGGTTCAGCAGAGGTTGCTGTAGTATGCGCTCTTGTGGGATTGCATAACATATATATCGTCTATATAGCTAAGTTTCTAAATAGAATTTCGGTATTTTAACGACAAAAATTGACATTTTTTATAGAAGGGTACTGCCAAAGAAGAGCATAGTGCATAGGGAAGCATTATATACTGCAGCTAAGAATGGATTCACCTAATCATCACAGGTCCGAAAGGATCAAAAAAAACCAGCGCTATGGAAAGCGCTGGTCGAATAAATCTTTTTATTTGCTTTTCTCGGGTTCCGGATAATCGACACCTTTGGTATCCACGGTTACCTTTTTCATGACAGGAGGAGTGTTCGGTTTGTCTTTCATATCTTTTGGCAGGTTGACGATCTTGTTGACTTCTTCCATGCCACTGATGACTTTACCAAATGCAGCATATCCTCCATCCAGATGCGGAGCATCGGCTACCATCAGGAAGAACTGGGAACCGGCGGAATTCGGATCGTCGGAACGTGCCATCGACAGTACGCCAGCCGTGTGTTTCAGGTCATTCTGTACACCGTTAGCTTGGAATTCGCCTGGGATGCTGTAGCCCGGATCACCGGTGCCATCGCCCTTGGGATCGCCACCCTGAATCATAAAGCCAGGGATAACGCGATGGAAAGTCAGACCGTCATAGAATCCTTTTTTAACAAGGGAAATGAAGTTGTTGACACTGTTCGGTGCTGCTTTGGGATACAGCTCGATTTCAATCTTTTGGCCATCATCCATTTCGACGGTTACGATAGGATCGTTAGCCTGCTTGAAGTCGGCGGAATTATCAGTTGCGGACGGTGTCTGCGCTGTATCGGTTGCTGTAGAGCCGCTCTGGTCACCAGTCGTTCCAGTCGAACCGGTAGTGCCATTTGTTTCCGTACTGTTGGAAGTACCGGTCTGGCCCGTAGTGGAACTGCTCGTTCCATTGTTGTTACCGCAGCCAGCGATGATCAGGAACAAGGCTGCACATACGAGTACAAATACAACATTTTTACGCGGTTGGCGTAGCATAAAGGTCTTCACTCCTTAGTGGGTTGGTAATTTCCTCGGCACGTCATCGGGCGTTAACCGATTTCAAGCCGGATGGATCATCCGAAAAGAAACGTCTAACGCCGGGATGGTACTGCAGGACATATACTATGACTTTAAACCAAGGTAGGGTTATGAAGCAAATATCTGTGCGAAAGCAAAAAAAGACCCTTTGAAATAGTGGGAAGATTAGCCATCATGCTTACCTACTTTCTATTTCAAAAGGCTTAGAGAAAAGAGAATATTTATTTGTTGCGTATTTGCTGGATCAGCTTAAAAGACAGCACCATAATTGCTGTCAAATACAAAGCCAGTAAAATATCAAAATAGAAACCACCATACATTAATCGATTAATTACCAATATTGAAAAAGAAAACATAGTGATAAGCAGAATGGGAACCAGGTTGATTTTATTGGGAGTTTTCGATCGTTTTTGGATGATAAAAATAATAGCTCCTATAAGTACAGCATAAAATATAAAACCGCCTAATGCTCCCACTAACAGTAAAAAACTGTCACTCATTATCGTCCTCCTTTTATCATGTTAATCGCTAATTGACATATATCTGCTATAAATGACCGGACAATGCAATTACGGCCGTAATGGTAAATACATTCACAATCGTCGAAATAAGTACCGTCTGGGCGGCAAAATCCGGTTCATTACGGTATTCTTCTGCCAGAATCGATGTATTTACACCTGTAGGCATAGCGGATGCGATCAAGAGCGCCTGTGCCGGAATCCCGTGCATATCGAGCAGCAGAATCAGCATCAATCCGATCAGTGGACCGCCAAACAGTCGCAGCACCATACTGATATAGATATCACTGCGATAGAGCCGCAGTGGATATTTGACGATCTGCGCACCGAGCGTGATCAGTGCGATCGCGACCATGGACTGCTGGGCATAGGTGAGCGGCTGGGCGAGCACAGTCGGTAGCGGAATCGCGAGCGCATGCATGATCAGGCCAAGTGCCAGTGCATAGGGTACCGGCATTTTCAGGAATCCGATAATGACGCTGCGATAGTTGCCCTGCAGCCGGGAGCCCTGAATCGAGATAACTCCATAGGTAAAGGTAAGCAGGCTCTGCAGGGACATGATCAGTGCCTGCATCGACGCAGCCAGTGGTTCTCCGCTGAATACAAGCTGATTGACAGGCAGCCCGTAATTGCCGGAGTTATCCAGCATAATGCTGTTATTAAAAGCTGCCTTTTTCCCACCTTTGTATCCCATAATCCGGGAAGTGAGCGAGCCGAGAATATACAGGATCAGTATATACAGGGCATAGAACAGTACTACACTGCCCAGCAGCTCGGGATTCATATTGGAATGATACAAACTCATAAATACAGTCGCCGGTGTAATGCAGTAAAAGTTGATTTTGGATAGCGTGTACAGATCCAGCTGAAAAATCCGCTGAAGTACCGAACCGACAACAATCAGTACAATAATCGGCAGTACGACGCTGTACAGGATAGTTATAAACAAGGAATTCACTTCTTTCTATATTGTCTCTCTCGGTGTGCACCAGTCAGATAAGTATGTAACACTCCTCAGCCGGAGTCTTTTTATTCCGGCAGTTCGACCAAAAGTATACCATAGTTTCCCGGTCAGAAAGGTGAATACAAGGTAATCTGCCAAGAACAATGAATCCCATAGTTACTCTATATAGAGTAATGAATAGATAAATATTCGGTCACTACAGTAGGCATAAAGAGCTGCAACAATCATCGCTGCATACACACAAAAAGGCAGAAGCCGTATTTACGGTCTCTGCCTTTTTTATACATCTAATTGTTCCATGACTATATCCATACGAGTGTGTCCTTGCCATAACCGGCTGGCCAGTGTCCTGCTTCATACAGTTGGATAACTCTCTGCCAGCTGCTGCCGAGATCGTAATAACGTTCCATGGCATACTGGCGATAGGCATAACCGGCAGCCTGGCGTGCTGCTGTGGTGAAATCATGCGGTCTGCATTTCAGGGTATCCGGCCGGGCAGTACGGGTCTGGCGAAGTACGGCCTGATAGATTTGTTTGCGGATATCCAGCAGCTGCGGATCGGCAGACATCGCCGGGTAGAAAGGGTCTGATTCTGTTGGAGAGGAGGGCAGCCAGCGTACAGCCGATTGCAGCTTGATCCATTCGGGCAAGGTCGGCTGTACAAAAGTCTCCTGTACAGCCGGAAGCTGCATATAATGAAGAAAAGGCAGCTCGGGCTGCAGCTTGGCTGCAAATTCCTCGGCCAGCGGCTGACCCAGTGAAGAGAAAAAAGCTACTTCGCTGATTCGCTCCAGTTCCTGATGGAGATGGATCATACCGATGTGTTTTTCTGAAGAGGAAGATACAGATTCATGCCCTCACTGCGAAAACGCTCGGTCCATTCCTCTTCCTTATCCTGCAGTTTGTCTTTGATTCGATCATACGGGTTCTCCAGCGGCTTGAGCACTTCCAGGATATTCACCTCGAACTGATCCTTACCAAGACGTGTCCAGTCCGCCTGCAGCTCGCGGTGAATAAAGCTGCCCATTTCCAGAGAGAATAGCGAACCATTGATCGTACGCAGATTGGGTGTACTCGTCACCCATACTTTTTGTTCCAGCAGATTGCGTACTTCATAGATACCGGCTTCTGTCTTTATTTCCTTGTACTGCTCTTGCAGTTCTTTTCTACGGTTCATATTATTCAGCTCCTAATATAGATTATCATCTCATTTATTTAATATAATATAGATAATATTATATATTGTCTATAAAATAATTAGACGGAAAGATGGAAGTTAAAGGATGACGTCAATAAATAGGCAAATGGGTAATAATAAGCATTTGGCGATCAATTGTATTGCAAGATAGCGAGCGTTAAAATAAAAGAAACTCTGGTGCAGCACCAGTTCCTTTAAATTGTGAAGCTGCTTCTACTATATATAAAGCTGCTACCTATATAGACAGCACAAAATGAAAAAGCATATAAGGATGTGGAGTATTGAACAAATGGCTTAAATTGATCCTCCTGCTCATTGGATCGGCAGTGCTTACCCGGCTGATCCCGTTCTCTTCGTTATTCCGTAATCTGGACACGATGATTCATGAATTCTGCCATGCCATTGTCACGCTCATGACCTCGGGCAGAGTGAACCGGATCGAACTGAATGCAGATCATAGCGGAGTGACGTATTCCATGATCACCTCGGCATGGAGCGGACTGCCGATTGGACTGGCAGGGTATATGGGCTCCTCGCTGTTCGTGATCTGGCTATTTTATCTCTATCACAAGCGTCAGCAGCGGGTTGGCATTATTATAACGGCGGTTATTGCGCTCATTATGCTGATTCTGTATGTGCACCAGGGGTTCGGCGTAATCTGGCTGATTGGATTTGTTATTGTAAGCATTCTAATGCTGATCAGTCCCGAATGGCTGCGCAACGGCTATTATCTGCTGATTATGTTTTTGACGCTGGAAGAATCAGTATTGTCCTCGTTAACTATTTTGATTATGGCGATTACCAGTCCTTCAGCCGCAGGGGATGCGACCGGTCTGGCGCATCAATTTATACTGCCTGCTGTAGTTTGGGGCATTATTTTTGCCGGGTTCTCCCTATGGTGCGCCAAAATCTCTGCCCAGCTATTTTTGCGCAAGCGCAAACCGCCGCGTACCAGAATATCTTCAACATCAGGAGGGTTTGCCGGATGAATGATCACCCTTATCGCAGTCGCCCATGGGCGATGCGGGGCGCAAGTATACAGATCGATCCACTATTTCCGTATTATGCGGATCGTTCCCCTGACAGTATCGCGGATGAGCTGATGCTCGCCGGGTATCGTACAGTGCATTACTTTGTAGTCAATGAGCAAAAGGTAGACCAGTGGCTCGTCGAAGCTCTCCAGAAAAGGGAGATCGCTGTCTGGGCGCTGGTGCTGGGCAACGGTACATTCAGCGTAGACCATGCTCCGCCATCCTGGTCTTCCTGGAAAATGGAGCTTCTGCGTCCAATCAATGATGGGTTTGAACGCTTTTCCCATTTCTCGACCGATTATATTCAGTGGAAAAAAGAAGTGCTGTCCTATCTGCTGGAAAATGTGCCATTCGACGGCGTGGAAGTGGCCGAGCCATATTTCCCGGAATGGAATGGCATCGCGCGTGGGGTGTATGGAGATATCGGTCCGCTGGCAAGACAGGCTTTTCACGACAAATATGGCGAACAGATTCCTGAATTCCTGGATGAATCGGCATCCAATTATTACAAGCGAATCCCGGATATTTACCAGGCCTGGACTGATCTGCGCGTCGATGCTGTAAATCATCTGATCGACGAGCTAATCAATGGGGAAAAAGGGGCAAGGCAGGTGCGTCCGGATATCAAGGTGGCGACCTGGTCACTGGCTGTCCGGGAAGCGGACGCTATAGAGAAACTGCGTGAATGGCAGGGACTCGATCCGCTGTCCATGATCGAGAAGGTGCGTCCGGATCTGCATGTGCTGCAGACGCACTGGCCAGACTGGATGAAACGGGGACTGGGCGCTGATTATATCCGCGAATATGAGCCGGTTGCAGCACCGATCCGGGAACGTTATCCGAATCTGCCGCTCGGTATCCAGGCAGATATCGGCTCCAAAGCAAGCATGATCAAGGGGCGCCGCTGGGTCGATGATTTTGAACATCAGGCTTATGCGCTTGGCTATCAGACGTGGACTGCTTACGAGTATCATATTGGCGGATATATGTATGCCGAGCCGCCGCTGCCTTCTTCGGGACTGTTGCTGGATGAACACGAGGTGATGATCACGTACAACAAACGGATTGATCCCGATTCGGTAGGCAGCGTCGTGCTGCATTTGTCGACCGGCCTGAGCAAGCCGCGTGAATGGAAAGTCAGCCACTCTGCCGTGGATGGCAATCGGCTGTTCCTGCGCTTTACCAGAGCGCTGCCAACCACACCTTTTCAGCTGGAAATTCGTGATATTCGCGATACCCCGGATCTATGGCTGCTTAAAGGTCGCAAAGCCAACCGTACTCCCCGCAAAACACGGGTCACCGTGATTCGCCAAAAATAAATAAAAAAACCATTTCACATTGTTCATTTCGAGAGAGTTATAGAAAAGAGGAAACAACATGATCGTGTCCAGTGTCGAATGGTTGATGCTTGCTCTGGTCCTGATAGCCATTATCGTTTTTATTATCAAACGTCCGTCCCGGGTAGTCAATTTTGCCGATTCTCCGCTGTACAAATGGAGCCGTGTCGATCTGAGCGGCCGCGCGGTATCGGGAGACGGATCTTCCTACTACCTGCTGACCAAGCGGGGCCGCAGCAATAATCTGATGGTGTACTTTTCCGGCGGAGGCATCAGTTGGAATCGTAATACAGCGACCAAGCCTTTTGGACTGCGTACACTGCTGCACAATCATGAGCTAGGTTATTATTTTGCCAATATTCCTTTCTACAAGCCAGATCTACTGGGAGGTATATTGGATAATCAGCGCAAAGACAATCCCTTCCGTGACTGGAATATTATCTATGTTCCTTATGCGACAGGAGATTTCCACATCGGTGATCATCAAGTGAAATACAAGGACCGTGGCAAACTCACATTCACCGCTCATTACAGCGGGCGTGCCAATACGCTCAAGGGACTCGACTGGATGTTCAAGCATGTGCCGGCACCGGACAAACTGCTGATTGCCGGAGCAAGTGCAGGGGGATTCGGTTCTGCCTTTTGGGCACCGTATATTGCCGAGCATTATCCACAGGCACAGCTGTATCATTATGCCGATGGAGCCTATCTGTCTTCCCACCAGTGGCCGCATATTATCGACGAAGTCTGGAAAGCGGACTTCCTGAAACGATATGGCTATGAGATTGAAGATGATATTATCGGCGCTGCGTTCCGGGCGAATCATCGGCTGCTGCCTGAGGGAACCGTATTGCTGCAATCCAACACTGTCTATGACAAAGTGCTGCCTTCCTACGAAGCCGTACTAAATGGACGAACTGAAGGACTGGTCAGTGATGATCTGGAGATTACCAATGAATGGTCACTCGGCATGCTGAACTCGGCACACCGCCTGCAGCAAGAACTGCCGGATTATTACTTTTTCATCACCGATTATGGAGTGGGCAGCGGCAAAAAAAGACGTGGTACTCCCCATACATTGTCACCCTACAAAGTATTCTATTCTGCTCAGGAAAGCGGCGTGAAGCTGAGTCGCTGGCTCGGTGATATCGTTAACGAAGACAAACGTTATTCGGTCGGCAAGGAGTTTGTCGAGTTTCCCGGACGGGAATAGAACCGCTGCCGTTCATGATTAAATCAGTAATCATGAAGAGAGAAGAGGGATCGGATAGGGACAGTGGACAAGCGGACTGCCTGATCCCGCGCACTAAATATCAGGAAAGAGGCATTGTATTCGTTAGGCGGGTACAATCCTTTTTTGTATAAATACTGCCGAATACAAAAGCTGGAATCTGGCTGAAATCTGTAGTGTTCGACCGCCGGGGCACCACTATCATAATCACTATCGGAAATGAGGGAATTATTATGCTGCATGCACTTGTCGCTATCGAGTCTTATCGTAATGCAGGTCCGTTGCTGCCATTCAGCACACCATGGCTGAATTATCTGGTGTCTGCCGAGGAACGGATCGTCAATCTGGAGCGAGTGAGTACGCTGCAGGAGCTGAATGAGGCGAATCCGGTGCTTGATTATGTAGAACGCACCCTGCGTATTCTGGATCAGCTGCGGGTATCATTCTGGCTGCGGGATATTGTGGAAGAGACGTTGATGTGGTCGGAGACAGCCAAAGGAGGATCGGTACGCGACCGGATCAGCTGGCAGGAGCAGGGGATCAACCTGTTTGTACATAATGAAGGATCAGCGGAGCTGTACGAACGTGCTGCTCTAGAGCCGGAACATGATCGAACCCGGTTGGTTGCTGCGCTCATTCGCACTCATGGACTGCTGGGGCAGTATCTGCGCGGAGAAGTGCCTTTTCATGAAAACCATGTGTTAACGGAGATTGTAGCTGAAGGCATATTGTCACCGGAAGAAATGAAGAGCACGCTGCTGGTACTGAATCGCTGTGTGATTGAGGCAGTGTCGACAGAGCTATGGCAGCGTGTACGGGATGAATTGGTACAGCTGATCCATGCCATTGTCTATGGAGAGCAGCCCGAGAATGTAACTGTGCAGGATCGTATTCTGCGTCTGCGTACCGGTAGTGCTGCCTATGGAGAGAATACACTGGAACAGCTGGAGAAGCTACGCCGGAAGATTGATCTGGATCAGGCGTTCGAACAGCTGGCTGGTCGTACTTTCTGGTATGTAGAAGCTGCACTCAAGGACTTTTCGATGGAGGAATTCAGCAAAATCTTCCTGCTGATTAGCAGTCAGACTGGAGAGCAGATACGTCATATCAGCTTTGAGCGCATGATGAACAGCATGTACTACGATTATAGAGGAACCAAAAAGATTAATCTGTACAAAAAGCGTATTATCGAGAAATATCTGGCCGATTGGGATTGGGACGATCTGCGTTCTGGCCGGCTCGATCTGTCCAGTCCGCATCTGAAATCTGAATTGGCGATGGAACCGCATATTGCGGATACCGTATTTTTTAACTTTACCTTTTCCCCGGCTGCCGAGAAGCTGATCGAATTCTGCATGGAAGCCGAGAAATCGCCATTGTATGAGAAAGCCGTGCTGATGCTGTTCGATCTGTTCGACCTGCGCCGTGATGCATACGACCGTTTCCATAATGAGGATAGTTATCTGGAAACGATGAATCAGACGATCGATTACAAAAAGCTGTTGTTGCGCGATGTAGTCGGACAGACCGTGCTGGATATCGGACCGGGCGGTGGCATTATGCTAGATCTGCTGGAAGCGGAGATGCCGGAGGTGCGTGCAATTGGTATCGATATTTCCGAGAATGTCATTGAGTCGCTGAACCGCAAAAAGCAGCGGGAAGGACATCGCTGGGAAGTGATCAAGGGAGATGCACTTGCTTTGCAGGAATATGTGACACCAGGCAGTGTAGATACGATTCTGTTCTCCTCGATCCTGCATGAGTTGTACTCGTATGTTCCTTTTAATGGACGCAAGTTCAATCTGGAGACCGTAGCTGCTGCCCTGCACAGTGCCTTTGAAGTATTATCGACCGGAGGACGGATTATTATCCGTGATGGCATTATGACCGAACCGACTGTGCAGCAACGCAAGATTACGTTCCTGGAAGAAGGAGGAATGGAGGCGTTGGAACGGTATGCCGAAGATTTTGAAGGCAGGGAAATCCAGTATGAGAGAATTGGCGATCAGCAGGTGATTATGCCAGTAAATGATGCGATGGAATTTCTGTATACGTATACGTGGGGTGACGAGGCGTATGTCCATGAGGTGCAGGAGCAGTTTGGTTATATGACACCGCTGCAGTATCGGACATTGATTCACGAGGCGCTAAGAGAACAGGCGAATATCTTGCATATGGAAGCCTTTCTGCAGGAAGGATACACCGATGCACTTCGTCACCGGATACAGCTGCATGATGAGTGGGATGAAGAGGTTCGCCTGCCGGATAGTACCTGTATTATTGTGATTGAGAAGCTGTAGTTCTGCGATAATCTGATGTATGTAGTTAACATGTAATATGCCAAAAAAGCGATCCTTGCCTGTAAAAAGGCGGATCGCTTTTTGGTAAATAGTGATGTATAGAGTGGTCGTGGATCAGATCCATCCAGGCTTCGCGAATCCACTGCTTGATCCACGTATCATTATAGATTCAACCTCAACCGCGAGTATCTTCATCGTCAATGTCTTCTTCATGCTCGGGAAGCTGGTTATCCCGCGGCAGTTCATTTTCAATTACACGCTTCTGTACTTCATCCGTACCGGAATCGGGAAAGGAATCTTCACGGAACAGTCCAAATTTGGGATCCGTATCCCGTTCGGTAACCAGATTGTCCTCATTGGGGTTCTGCTTATGTTCAGTCATCCTTTATTCCTCCTTGAATTTAGCGGTCGCGACGTTCAAAGCGATCCGGATCATCTTCGCCGGTAGAACCGTTGCGCAGATCTGTACCGTGTGCGTCCTGATCATACGAAGAAGGTACCGATGGATCTTCCGGCGTCTCGCCGCCATTCAGCTCATCTGCATCCGGAATATCCGGCAGAGGTCCATCTTCGATCATCGAATCGTCCTGTGCATTATTCATAATATCTTGATCTACGGCATTGGTGCCGGTATCCAGCTGATCAGCATGGGTATCCAGATCAATCGTATGACGATGCAGATCGATATCATCTGAAGCCAGACGAGGTTCCAGATCCTGTACCGAATTGTCCTCGCGAATTACCGGCCGGATGCCTTCTTCATCGCGTACAGTCGGATTGATCAGATCCAGATCATCTGCGGGAATGGCTTGCAGTTCTTCTTCATCCCGTGCGGTTACCGGGTCTATCGTGCGATAACGATTATACTCCTGCGCAGCAGCATCTCTGTTATTATCAAATTCGTTACTCATTATATTCATCTCCTCGGTCGGTATGGACGTTTATTGCGGTGGTCCATTTATTGTAAAAGTCGATTGTGTAAAATGTCTTAATCGTTCTTACCCCAAATTGTGCGGGATGACATCTTTCTTGCTAAATTCAGCGGGAAGCATGGGTGACTGAACGATATGTGCTGCTTGGAATGGGGAGTAAACATTGTTGGTAGAGTTGGTGAGACGGTTGGGTGGTAGACCGCTGCGGAAAGGGATTGTCCTGCTTGCCTCCGGTTAAGATCGGATATTTGGAATCACCGCTGATCGTGGTAAATATCCGATCTTAAATGTCGGCCTGCAGGACAATTCCCTTTCCTTCGCTCTGTGCAATCCATTCCAATAGTTGAAACCGGTCTAATTGGAACCCTGACCATCCATCTTCAAAGCCAGCATTTTGCCATCCTGAATAATAAGTGCTTTTGCAGAATTCCTAATTACTCTCTCCGTGTGTGTCCCTTTTCTTTTATGAAATGAGTAGATATAAACTACTAAAAAGCCCTAGCAGTAAAACTTAGCACGGAGCGAAGGGAAGGGAATTATCCTGCAAACCGACCTTTAAGCACCGGATATGTACCGCGGTAGCGGTGATTCAGACATATCCGGTGCTTAATCGGAGGTCAGCAGGATAATCCCTTTCCGAAGCGCTTTATCATTTACCCAACCCTGTATCATTCCGGAAGCCTAACGCTATAGACTTCTTCGAAGCAATACGCCGCTTCTCAAAGCAAAATACGCCCTCCAATGATTTGGACTTTCCGTCAAACAAGAGTAAAATGGTCGATAATTGAAAGGATGTGTCTGCCTGGATGGAGTTTCCATGGAAAAGAAATCTCATTGTATTATGGCTTGGCGTATTTTTTTGTAGTACGGCGTATTCGATTTCTATTCCGTTTTTGCCGATTTTTATGGAAACGGAACTTGGAGTGACCGATCATCTGGAGATCTGGTCAGGCGTTGCATTTGGCATTACGTTTCTGGCGAGTGCATTGATTTCGCCATTCTGGGGATCGCTGTCGGACAAGTACGGACGCAAGCCGATGCTGATTCGTTCGGGATTCAGTCTGGCGGTTCTGTATCTGGTCAGCTACTTTGTGACCGATCCGTATGTGTTCCTCGTGGTTCGTCTTTGTCAGGGGCTGTTGGCAGGTTTTGTACCGGCGTCGATTGCACTTGTCGGAACAAATACTCCCGAGAATAAAACAGGGTATGCGCTTGGCGTCATGGCAACTTCGGGAGCGACAGGAACGATTATCGGCCCGCTGATCGGCGGGGTGGTCAGTTATTATTTTGGTAACCGTAACGCCTTTTTGTTCTCGGCGTTGATCGTGCTGATTGCTGCTTTGATTGCGACGATCTGGGCCAAGGAGCATAATTTTAACCGGTCTGCCCAGCGTTCTCATGTGCTGGATGATATTAAGCAGGCGGCGTCCAATCGATTGTTCATGTCATTGCTGCTGCTGACAGGGGTAGCCAACTTCTCGGTGATGATTCTGGAACCGCTGATTACCATCTATGTAAAAAGTATGGGCGTCTCTACGAGTAATGCATCACTCAGCGCTGGCATTGTATTCTCGGCTGTCGGTATTGCGACTCTGATCATGGCACCACGCTGGGGGAAAATAGGCAGCCGGATCGGATTTGGCAAAGTGCTGCTGATCGGACTGCTGGGCAGCGGTGTTGGTAATATGCTGCAATTTTTCTTTACGGATATATGGGGATTTGGCGCGCTGCGGTTTGGCTACGGATTGTTCTTTGCGGCTGTACTGCCGTCGATCAATGCAATGATTGTCCGGGTAACACCGGCAGATTTCCGTGGACGGGCATTTGGACTGAATCAGTCTGCATCCCAGATTGCTACAATGGCAGGTCCTGTGATTGGTGGAGTACTCGGGTCGTGGCTGGACATCCGGTTTGTCTTTATTATCAATGGACTGTTGCTGCTCGTATGTGCCTTTATGGTAACACGGCGCAGCTGGGAGATACCTGCTGCACCTGCCGAACCGGTTGCCAAAATACGTACCGAACAGCCATAATGGAAGGTACATAAATAGTCTGTGCATGAATATGAACAAGGACAGTCTGCGAACATGTGCAGGCTGAGGCAATGGAGGCATACAAAAGATATGGCAAAGTCAAAATATTATGTAGTATGGGAAGGGCACCAGCCCGGAATCTATACATCATGGCCAGAGTGCCAAAAGCAGACGAGCGGCTACAAGGATGCCAAATACAAATCCTACGAATCTCGTGTGGAAGCAGATAAAGCTTACAGCGAAGGCTGGAAAAAACACTGGGGACAGGGTAAATCCGGCAGTACTGGCGGTTCTTCATCAAAAGGAAGTTCCCGAACAGCAAGCTACGGCAAACGGACGGCTGCATCGACGAGCATTCCGATGGATCAAATCGATTATGACAGCATCTCTGTTGATGTAGGTACACGCGGCAACCCCGGACCTGTTGAGTACAAGGGAGTAGATACACGTACCGGCCAGACTATTTTTAGCTGCGGACCTATCGCCAAAGGCACCAACAATATGGGCGAATTTCTCGCTATTGTGCATGCTCTTGCCTACTTGAAGCGCCAGGGCAGCAGTAAAACGGTATATAGTGATTCCGAGAATGCCCTGAAATGGGTTCGGCAGAAAAAGGCAGCTTCTACTCTGGTACGTGATGCTTCCACAGCCGAGATCTGGGAGCTGGTCGATCGCGCAGAGCAATGGCTGCGCACGAATACGTACAGCAATAAGCTGCTCAAATGGGAAACCCGTAGCTGGGGCGAAATCAAAGCGGATTATGGACGGAAATAACCAGCATTCCAGCTTGGACAACATCGGTACGAAAAGACAGTGCACAGGCTGAAAGGTACAACATGTGCAGCTCTTATGCCTGCTGCTATCCTACTTGTAGAAATCATTCATTCAAATAAGCCGGAAGTGATCAGGATATCCTGATCGCCTCCGGCTTTTATTGAATGGCTGCATACTGGTTATTTTTTTATGCGGCTTCTATGTTGTTTTTATTTATTTTCGTCCATATCTTCTTCACGAGCAAGTGCAGCATCGGATTCGATATCTTCCGGATCGGCTTGTGGATGCATACCGGCATCTTCTTCGTCTGCAATACTCTCATATTCTTTTGGATCCATCCGTTCCGGCTGAATCACGGCAAGTTCTGCATCTCTTGGGAGTTCTACCTCTGCATCTTCCCCTGCAGGCTGTGAATCTTCATCATCCATCAGTGAATTTCTTGTTTTCCAGAATACATCATCATAGTGTTTGTTATCTGTCATTATTCATCATCTCCTTCGGAATAATGTTCCAGAGGAAATCGGTCCCCTTATCAGAGGTTACCCTTGTTGCCATTCTACCAAACATGGGGTACTTTAGGATACCTGATACGCTGACAACAGAAAAGGCTGTTTTTGACGAGAAATGACAGGTGGTGACGCAACTTACTCTGGCATATTTTTCATGTGTAGAATGAATTTTACTGATTCTTCCGTAATTTATGTGTATGCAACATGCACAAACAAGTATAATAATAGTTATGAAATAGCGCTTTATAAGGTACAATAGGGAAATATACATATTTATCAAAATCAAGTTCGTTCTGCTAACAATGAAGTATATTGGTATCACCAGACAGTATATGAATAATGAGGTGCACTATGAAGTTTATGCCCAAAGCCTTAATTATATTCCTACTCTTCATTATCATGGCGATGCTGGCATTGTCTTTGTCTGCCAATGCAAGAGAAGACCAGAAGTTCCAGCGTATCGATTATTGGCAGGTCCGATGGCAAGCACAGAACAGCTTTACTTCCAAGCCGTGGAATGATGATCAGAACAGCTACTGGACATCCTCACAGCTGATGAAAGACGGCAAGCCGGTCAACAGTTCCTCCGCATGGATACGGATTCCGCTTCCGGAACTGAACTGGAACACTTCCGGTCTGCTGATCCGGGAGCTACAGGGCAAGCATGTAATCGTCTATCTGGATGATAATAAAATCTATGAATCGCGCCGTGGCTACGCTTATGAGCAGAACCAGCTGCTCCTGCCGCTAACCCAGCAGGATTCCTATAAAATGATTTATATCTGGGTCGAATCCGCCCGGGAGAAAATCGGTCTGACTAACGGCATCCTGATCGGCGACTATCAGGATATTCTAACCACTTATGTCAGCTCCGATCTGGTAGATGTGGTTATTGGGTTCTCATTTATCTTTGTAGCCTTTATTATGGCTTTTTGTTCCGTATTCCTGAAAGGACGCTCCCGCAGGATGTGGGTCAGTCTTTGTATCGTCATTTTGGCTCTGGGTAGCGTTATAGTGACTTATTCACCGTTTCTGTTTACTTTTTATCCCGATGGGGACAGGCTATATGCACTTGGGTTTGATGTCAGTCTGTTCGTGCTCGTACCTGCCTTTTATGAGTTTTTTGAAAGTGTATTCGGCAGAGGCTACCGGGATATGATCTACAAGCTGAAGCGGGTGCAGTATGTATATTCGGGATTCTGTGTACTGGCACTGATTGCCAACGTATTGACTCATGATCGTTATTTCAAAATTTACTATGTAATCTCGGTACTGATCCTGGGATTGTTCATTCTGGCAGGATTGATTCTGTTTATGATTATTACGATCCGTTATGCACTGCAGAAGAACCGGGCAGCGATTATTTTCGCTTCCGGATTTACCACTTTTGCGCTGATTACGGCCAGCGAGCTGATCTGGTTCTATCTGGAAGATGGAGATTACAAGCTGTTCCTGTGGAAATGGGGCGTCATCTTCTTCGTTATTTCCCTGATCGCTATTATGGGCAGAGTGTTTGCAGAGAATCAGCGGCAGGTGCTCCAGTATTCTCAGCAGCTGGAATTGTTCAATAATGAACTACAGCGTTCCGAGAAAATGGATATGATCAGCGAACTGGCAGCTTCGGTAGCCCATGAAGTACGTAATCCGTTGCAGGTGACCCGTGGCTTCCTGCAGCTCACCCAGATGAATACGGATGACAAGGGCCGGGAGCATCTGAGGATGGCATTGGAGGAACTGGATCGCGCAGCTAATATCATTACGGATTTCCTTACCTTTGCCAAACCGCAATTTGAGAAGACAGAGACGCTTAACCTGTATGAAGAATTCCAGCATATCGAGAATATTATGCGGCCGCTGGCCAGTCTGCAGGGAAGTGTACTGCAGATTCAGGTGCCGCAGCATCTGCAGATCCGGGGCAACTCTTCCAAGTTCAAACAGGCTTGCATCAATATCATCAAGAACAGTATTGAAGCGGTACACAAGGAAGGGTATGTGCGGGTATGGACCATCGAACACGAGAATCATATCGAGCTGCATATCAAGGATAACGGCTCGGGTATGACGGAGGAAGAACTGGCACGACTCGGGGAACCTTATTTCTCCAATAAGACCAAAGGAACCGGACTTGGCCTGATGGTCACCTTCCGCATTATTGAAGCCATGGATGGCAGTCTTGAATTTTATAGTAAAAAAGGTGAAGGTACCGAAGCCATTCTGACTTTTCCACTCGCGACACGCAGCTGATGCGTGTCCTGACCGGAAAAGCAGAATGGCTTTTTCGTATGGAATCGTAATTATCCGCTTAAATATAGCAGAATATTGAAAGGGTATAGCAGAATAGTGTAATAAAAAGCATAAAGAAAACGCTTACAATAAAAGGGTAAACCATACCGATACCCAATAGCCCATTTTACACCTGACTCCCTGAGCCAGAGCACAAAGGAGGAATCATTCATTGGATACCGCAAAATCAATCCCTGCCGTGCGTGTAAAACGTTCCCGGCGCAAGCAGTTTCACAATAGCCGTGTGCTCTTGCTAATGTGTTGTCCGGCCGTCATTTTCTTCTGTATATTTGCTTATTTACCGATGCCCGGCCTGTATCTGGCATTTGTGAAATACAATTATACGGATGGCATTTTTGGCAGTCCATTTGTTGGATGGGATAACTTCAAATTCCTCATCATGACCGGGGATCTATGGAGACTCACTTTCAATACGATCGCCTATAATCTGGCTTTTATCCTGCTTGGCAATATCGCGCAGATTACCGTAGCGATTTTGCTGAATGAAATCCGCAAGAAATGGTTCAAAAAAGTATCGCAAACGCTGATGTTTCTGCCTTATTTTATATCGGCTGTACTGGTGGGTCTGCTCGCCTACAATATCCTCAGTTATGACTATGGTCTGCTGAACGGTGTACTCGGTGCGCTCGGCATGGACCCGGTCAAAGCTTACTCGGAGCCGCATCTGTGGCCATTTATCATTATCATTACTTATCTCTGGCAGACAACAGGCTATGGTTCAATCATTTACTTTGCCGCTATTATGGGACTGGATACGGAGATTGTGGAAGCCGCGGAGATTGATGGAGCGAATGCTTTCCAGCGGATTGTTCATATCGTTATTCCATGGCTCAAGCCTACATTCATTATTCTGCTGCTGTTCTCGCTCGGCGGTATTCTCAAAGGCAATTTTGGACTATTTTTCAATCTCGTGGGTGCCAATAACACGGCATTGTACGCCAGCACGGATATTATCGAGACCTATGTATTCCGCTCGCTGATGACCAATTTCAACTTCTCGATGGGTAGTGCCGTCAGTCTGTATCAGTCCATATTCGGATTTGTTGTTGTACTGACTGCCAACTGGATCGTCAAAAAAGTTTCCCCGGAAAACTCATTATTCTAGGAGGTGCACAGCGATGGATATCAACAGCAAAATGGACCTGATTGGCAGCAATCCTCCGCGACCTGCACGTATCCGGCAGGATAAGAGTGAAATTATTGTACGCTGGGCCGGTTATATTTTTATCAGCTTGTTTGCCATTTCATGTCTGCTGCCATTTCTGCTTATTCTGGGCACATCCTTTACGAGCGAGAGTGCAGTCAAGCAGCATGGATTCAATATTTGGCCGCATGAATTCAGTACCTTTGCCTATCAGATTGTATTCGAGAATCCCAAGCTGATTATCGGATCGTATCTGGTCACGATGGGCATTACCGTTGTCGGTACGATCGTTGGTTTGTTTATCGTAGCGATGACCGGATATGCACTGCAGCGACCGGATTTCTCGTACCGAAATCGTATTTCCTTTTTTATTTACTTTACGACTCTGTTCTCCGGCGGACTGGTACCGTTCTACCTGCTGATCACCCAGTACCTGGAACTCAAGGACAACTATCTGGCGGTGCTGCTGCCGGGACTGCTGACCCCTTTCCTGATTATTATGATGAAAAGCTTTGTTCGCTCTATTCCACATGCGATTACCGAATCTGCCAAAATTGACGGAGCTGGTGACTTTACCATTTTCCTGCGGCTGATTCTGCCAATGTCTACACCGGCACTGGCAACGATCGGGCTGTTTATCGCCCTTGGATACTGGAATGAGTGGTACCATGCGATGTTATTCCTGTCGCCGGATATGGATTATCGTCCGCTGCAGCTGTTCCTCTACAATGTGGTCACCAGCGCCGACTTTATCCGTAATTCGGCGGCGTCCTCCAATGTGGCGATGAGTGATGTGCCACTAGAAACGATGAAGATGGCAACAGCAGTCGTCGCTACCGGACCGGTCATTTTATTCTATCCGTTCGTTCAGCGCTATTTTATCAAAGGGATTACCGTCGGCGCGGTCAAAGGCTGAATGTATCGGGGCAGTATGGTTTTAATTTTGTAATGATTCCAAAGGGGGCTAATGTATGTGGAAATTCCGTAAGCTGATCTCGGCACTGATGGTGGCTGTTATCGTTCTGTCACTCGCTGCCTGTGGCGGCAGCAAATCCGGTGCTGGTGATGATCAATCGCAGTTTGTTACGGTTACGTTTGTGGCGCTGGGCGACAAGCCCAAGAACGGACAGTTTGAGAAAGTGATGGAAAAGGTCAATACGATCATGAAGCAGAAAATCAATGCTGAAGTGAAATGGAAGTGGGTAGAATGGGCAGATTGGCAGACCAAATACAATCTGCTGCTCGCTTCCGGTGAATCGGTGGATCTGATTACCATCGGTACAGACTGGCTGGATACCTGGTCCAATGCGCAGCGTGGCGCTTTTATGCCGCTGGACGATCTGCTGCCCAAGTATGCTCCGGTCACCTGGAAATCGATTCCTGCTGAAGATTGGAATCAAAGTAAATACAATGGCAAAATCGTACTGATTCCCGAGAACGATTATACCCAGTGGATTAATCATGGTTTCTTCTATCGCGGCGACTGGGCCAAACAGGCCGGTATCACCGAGCCAATCAAGGACTGGGATACGATCGGCAAGTACCTGCAATGGATCAAAGATAATAAACCTGGCGTAATTCCATGGGATGCGCAGTCCAGCACCAGTATTTTTGGAGGCTGGGTCCAGTCGCATACGCCATATCTGGAGCTGCCAATGTCGACAGGCTATCTGCCGGTGTTCAATACCAAATCCTATGATGACCGGTATACAGTAGTCAGTCCTATCTTCGAAGATACGTTCCTGGATTTTGCCACTACGATGAAAGATTGGGCGGATAAAGGCTATTGGCGCGAAGATGTACTGAACAACAAAAATGATACCCGTGTCGCCCTGCAGGCTGGTCAAACAGGTATGGATCAGCATCATACCCAGACTTTCTCCGGCCTGCGTGTGCAAATGGACAAAAAGCAGCCGGGTTCGGAACTGCAAATGTTCCCGTTCTCCCGTCAAAGCGGCAATCTGCTGGAAATGCCGATCACTCATGGTGGTGTATCCCTGGGGGCCCACAGCAAAAATCCGGAGCGTGCGCTGATGGCCTATGATCTGATTCGTAATGACAAAGAGATCTACCAGCTGATCAACTATGGCATGGAAGGTGTACAATACGATATTAAGGACGGCAAGCGTACACTGCCAGCCAACTATAACGAGACCAATGATGCATTCTACTCCGACTTCTGGGCAGGACGGATGGATGAACACGAGATTCCAAGCGACACTACCTGGGACAAGATTGATACGCTGTACAGCGAATATGACAAAATCAAAAAGCCGTATCCATACGGACAATTTGTTTTTGACAAAACGGCTGTCGAATCGGAACTCACTGCCATTTCGCAGGTTACAGCAGAGATGGGACCAGCGATCACTTATGGCAAAGCGGGAGATCCGGCACAGGCCGTGCAGGATTTCCGCGATAAGCTGAAAGTAGCCGGTTATGACAAAGTCATGGCGGAACTTCAGCGTCAGCTGGATGCCTACAAAACGCAGCTGGAGTCTGCAGGCACCAAATAAATATTTTTACGATCTCATTATTAATATTCTGTAAATTATCAAAAAACCCTGAACAAGAAGGCTGTCATAGCCTGCCATGTTCAGGGGTTTTTGGTATGAGTATCTCTTTGGATTAGGCGTGCAGCATGGAAGCAGCTGCGGCATGATTCGCCGATTCACGCAGCATAGGCCGGGTCTGTACGTGAACGACCTGATAAGGCTGCTCCGGATAGCGAATCCGTGACAGCAGCATTTCGGCGGCTTTGATACCCATATCACTGCTGTAAATATGCACGGTAGTCAGATGGGGCTCTACGATTTTTGACGCAGAAGCGTTATCAAATCCGGTTACGCCAATATCGTCCGGGATAGACAAACCGCTCGATTTGAGCGCTTTCATCAGACGGATTGCAATAAAATCATTGGCACATACAAATGCATCCGGCAGTTCATCCAGCTGCTTCAGACGCTGTTCCATCCAATCATTCTCGAACAGGAAAAACCGGTCTTCGTCCAGGATAGAAAAGGAGGACGACATGGATAAACCTGCTTCCAGCAGCGCACGGTTGTAGCCCATCCATCGTTCGCCAAAGCTTTTACAATGTCGGTAATCGCCAACAAAGCCAATACGATCGTATCCATTATCCAGCAGGCTGCGGGTCAACTGGTAGACACTATGTTCATTTTCCATTAACAGAATATCCGCTTCAAAACTGGAAAAGTCGATATCGGACGCACAATCGACGAAGATCACCGGAATATTCAAATTATTCAGCAGCTCGCTGTATTCCCGGTCAAACAGCTCGATACATACGATTCCATCCACCGCCGATACATCAAAATTATTGGGCAGCCGCAGGGCATCACGCTCGTCTTCCCGGACAATATGGATAGACAGATTATAACCTTCCGCGCTAATCCGTTTCTCCAGACCGCTAATCACAGGCGAGCCAAAGTGCGAACTATCCGGCATATTGGTGGTGAGCAAGGCAATATTACCCGTTTTACGAGGAAGCAGTCCGTCACTTTCCATATAGGCAAATTGCTTGTATTTTAGCTCAATAGCTTTGCGGATAACTTTACTGCGTGTCTCATCCGGGATGCCTTCATTTCCATTCAGCGCTTTGGAAGCCGTATTGCGGGAAATACCCAGTGCATCGGCAATATGCTGAATGGTTACTTTTTCCTTGGTCATGGATTAAATCCACCTTTGTACTGTCAAATTTGCTGTTCTGTCAGCAGAACAGGGAATATCCGTCTTACACTACTACATATCTATCTAAAATATAAAGGAGATTACTTTTAAAAGCAATCTCTTATGTGCAAATGGAATGTTATAAATGTGCATATGCACACCATAAAATTATAAAAATCATCGCTTTTGTTTACATTTATTATTGACATATGAACAATAGATCGTATAAATTGTAAAGGAACAAGCTTACAAATGAAAATGTAAGCACTTACTTTTAGTCTTGGATACAAACTGTTGTATGGGAAACAAGGGGCAAGGGAATAGTGAAATGGAGGGACAATCATGGAAAGTTCAGCAAAATCCGGCAGACCAGGCGCTCATCCTGTACATACAGAGAAGCAGTCGGTCAGCAGAACACGCTGGGAGCATATCCGCAAAAACAGCTTTTTGTATATTCTGTTGGCACCGGCGCTGCTTCTGACACTGCTGTTCAAGTATGTACCGATGTATGGGGCAGTCATTGCCTTCAAGGATTTCAGTCCGATTCGGGGAATCATGCACAGTGACTGGGTAGGACTCAAGCATTTTGAGAAATTTCTGACCTCGCCCAATTTTGAAGTGATTTTTATGAATACGCTCAAGCTGAGTGCGTTTGGCCTGATATGCGGGTTTCCGATTCCGATCCTGCTGGCACTGATGCTGAATCAGGTTCGCCGCAAAGGAATCAAGAAAAATATCCAGCTGTTTCTGTATGCTCCCAATTTTGTATCAGTCATTGTTATTGCCGGGATGCTGTTTATTTTCCTGTCTCCTACCGGACCGATCAATCAGATCGTCAGCTGGATCAGCGGTCAGCCTTTGATGTTTATGACCGATCCCGAATACTTCCGCTGGGTATATATCTTGTCGGATATCTGGGCTACAGCCGGCTGGGCATCCATTATCTATGTAGCGGCACTGGCCAATGTAGATCCCGAGCTGCATAATGCAGCCAGTCTGGATGGAGCAAGTCTGCTGAGGAGAATCTGGCATATCGATCTGCCGACGATCAAGCCGATTATGGCTATCGTGTTCATTCTGGCAGCAGGTGGCATTATGTCGATTGGTTTTGAAAAGGCTTACCTGCTGCAGACATCGATGAATTTGCCTGCTTCAGAGATCATCGCGACTTATGTCTACAAGATTGGTCTGCAATCAGGAGATTATGCATATTCGGCAGCCGTTGGACTATTTAACTCGCTGATCAATGTGATTCTGCTGCTGGGTGTGAACTTCATTGTGAAGAAGCTCAATGATAACGAGGGATTGTACTAGATCACAGGATATGTACAGAAAGGAAGGAAGACCATGGTTGTCAAAAACTCTCCATTTGACCGTTTGCTGCTCATAATCAACGGGCTGTTTCTCGGGCTGGGCGTACTGATCGTTGTCATTCCGTTTGGCTATATTATCGCAGCTTCGTTTATGGACCCAACCGTGCTGCTGAATCGCGGATTTTCGTTTCAACCTGCTGATTGGAGTCTGGAAGGCTATCGCAAAATCCTGGGCAATGAAGCAATGATTCGCGGGTTTTTTAATTCGGTATTGTATGCGACAGGATTTGCTGTGGTGACAGTATTGGTGTCTATCTGCGCTGGTTATGCGATGGCTGAAGATTCGCTGGTTGGCCGCAAAGGGTTTATGACTTTGTTTGTGATTACGCTGTTTTTTGGTGGCGGACTGATTCCGACGTATTTGCTGGTACGGCAGCTTGATCTGCTGAATACTCCATGGGCGCTTATTATTCCGGGAGCAGTGAATGTATGGAATATTATTCTGGCCCGTACTTTTTTTAAAGGTATCTCCAAAGAACTCAAAGAAGCAGCCAATGTGGATGGAGCTTCGGAATGGACCATTTTCACCCGTATCGTGATTCCACTGTCCAAGCCGATTATGTTTGTGCTTGCCCTCTATGCGTTTGTCGGGCAATGGAATTCCTACTTTGATGCGATGATCTATCTGGATGATCCCAATCTGTTCCCGCTGCAGCTTGTCCTGCGCTCTATTCTAATACAGAATCAGGCGGCGCCAGGCATGATTGGCGACCAGCAGGCTATGGCCGAGCTAAAACGGCTGTCTGAGATGATCAAGTATTCTTCAATTGTGATCTCCAGTCTGCCGCTGATCGTGATGTATCCGTTCTTCCAGAAATATTTCGAAAAAGGCGTTATGGTCGGCTCACTCAAATAAACCCAGACTGAAATATAAGATTCGGGAGGCAATATTATGCGCAACACAAATGGTAATTCCAAAGTACGCAAAGCGGCTGTCGCATCGGCTTTATCCATTATTCTATTGGCAGCCACAGGCTGCGGGGATGGAGGCAATGAACCGCAAAAAACAGCAGACGGCAAACCGATTCTGCATATCATGACTTCCAGTTCGCCACTGGCACCTGCCGATCCCAACGACAAGTTGGTCCTGCAGCGACTGGAACAGAAAACCGGCGTTCATGTGGAATGGAAAAGCTATACCAGTGATGTTTTCGCAGAAAAGCGTAATCTGGCTGTCGCTAGTGGCGAGCTGCCCGATGCTATCTTCGCAGCAGAGTACAGTGACTATGATCTGCTCAAGCTGGCCAAGGATGGAGCGATTGTTCCGCTGGAAGATATGATCGACCAGTATATGCCAAATTTCAAAAAAGTGCTGACCGAACGGCCGGAATACCGCACGATGATTACTGCGCCGGATGGACATATTTATTCCTTTCCATGGATCGAGGAGCTGGGTACGGACAAAGAACGTATTCAATCGGTCGATGATATGCCATGGATCAATGTGAAATGGCTCAAAAAGCTGGGACTGTCGATGCCTACCACTACCGATGAGTTGAAGCAGGTATTGACTGCTTTTAAGACGCAGGACCCGAACGGCAATGGACAGGCTGACGAGGTTCCGCTGTCCTTTATCGACAAGCCGGGTGGAGAGAACCTGACGTTTCTGTTCGCTTCCTTTGGATTGGGCGAGAATCCCGATCATACGGTCGTAACCGATGATGGCAAGGTCGTATTTACCGGCAATCAGGAAGGGTACCGGGAAGCCATTAATTATGTGCATGATCTGTATAGTAGCGGATTGATAGATATCGAATCGTTCCAGCAGGACTGGAACACCTATCTTGCCAAAGGCAAAGATCAGCGCTATGGATTGTACTTCACCTGGGACAAAGCCAATATTACCGGTATGAATAACGATTATGAACTGATGCCACCGCTAGCGGGTCCGGATGGCGAAGTGAACGTAACCCGCAATAATGCCATGGGCTTTTTCCGAGGCAGTATGGTCGTCACCAGCAGCAACCAGCAGCTGGAACAGACAGCCAAATGGGTGGATCAGATGTATGACCCGCTGCAGTCGGTGCAGAATAACTGGGGGACGTACGGTGATCCGAACCAGCAGAATATTTTTGAATATGATGAATCAAAAAAGATGCTGAAGCATCTGCCGCTTGAAGGTTCAGCGCCAGTAGAAGTGCGTCAGAAGACCAGCATCGGCGGACCGCTGGCAGTGTTGAGCGATTATTTTGGCAAATATACGACGATGCCCGATGATGCCAAATGGCGTATGGATCTGATGAAAAAGGTACTTGTACCGCATATGAAGGCCAAGCACACTTATCCAAATGTATTTTTCAGTATTGAGGAACTGGATCGTCTCTCCACGATCGAAGCCGATCTGTTTCCGTATATGCTGCGCAAGCGGACAGAATGGTATCAGAATGGACAGGCTGATCAGGAATGGGCTGCCTATCTGCAGGAGCTGGATCGTCTCGGTCTGCAAGAGTGGCTGAAGATCAGACAGGATGGGTACGACCGCAGTAAACAGCAGAGCGCTGAACATACAACAGGAGGCTGATACAATGTCACTTCAACTACAACCGGATTACCGGGGAGCCTATCATTTCTCCCCGTCTCGCAGCTGGATGAATGATCCCAATGGAATGGTCTATCTGGACGGGGAATATCATTTGTTTTTTCAGCATCATCCGCATGGCGATACTTGGGGACCGATGCACTGGGGACATGCCATCACCCGTGATCTGGTGCACTGGGAAGAACTCCCGATTGCACTGGAACCGGATGAGCGGGGTACGATTTTCTCGGGCAGCGCAGTCGTAGACTGGCAGAATACGACCGGATTTTTCCCCGAGGAACCGGGGCTGGTCGCGATCTTTACCCATCATGATGAACAGCCGGATCATCCAGTACGTCAGAGCCAGAGTCTGGCATACAGTCATGACCGCGGCAGAACCTGGCACAAGTATCAGGGCAATCCGGTACTGACATGTGATTATCGTCCCGATTTTCGCGACCCCAAAGTATTCTGGCACGAATCCTCCGGACGCTGGACCATGGTGCTCGCCTGCGGACAAAGCATAGCATTATATCATTCGCCGGATCTGAAGAACTGGACGGAAAGCAGTATATTTGGCGAAGGCATAGGCTGTCATGATGGAGTATGGGAGTGTCCGGATCTGTTCGAACTGCCGATCAACAATGCCCCCGGGCTCAGCCGCTGGGTGATGCTCGTCAGCATTGGCGATAATGGCCAAGGAGCAGAAGGCTCGCGTACCCAGTATTTTACCGGGCATTTTGATGGAGCGATATTCCTGCCGGACGAAGCATCACGGCAAGTACGCTGGCTGGACCATGGACGCGATAATTATGCTGGAGTGAGCTGGTCGGATATTCCGCAGCAGGATGGTCGCAGACTATACATCGGCTGGATGAGCAACTGGCGGTATGCCAATCATACGCCTACTGGCAGCTGGAGAGGGGCAATGACAATCGTCCGTGAACTACAATTGGAGATGACCCCTACCGGCGTACAGCTGCTGCAGTATCCTGTTGATGAAATGGAATCCATACGCAGACCTGTTCTCCTGCTGGAACATGTGTCACTGGCTCAGGTTCAACAGGCGATAAAGGAGCTGCGGCTGGAGAGCTATGAACTGATTGTTCGAATGGACAAAGAGGTCTCCTTTGAACTTCAAGTGCGCGCCGGGACAGCGAGCTGCACACGCATTGGAGTGAATGCCGGTTCGGCGCAGCTGTATATCGACCGTACAGAATCAGGACAAAGCGATTTTCATAACGATTTTGCCAATCGTCATACTGCGCCGCTGCAGACGATTCAGGAAGAGCGGGAACTGCGTATTCTGGTAGATGCTGCTTCGGTGGAAGTGTTTGCCGATCAGGGGCGGACGGTGATGACCGATCTTATTTTCCCGGAGCCGAATGCCGACCGGATCAGGTTGACTGCTATGGAGCAGGACACAGTAGTATGTCGTGTGGAGATATATGATCTATCCGGTTCTGTATCGTAATCCATTCATCGGGAGGAATGAAGATGCCATCCAGATTATCCAAATTAGCAGTTACCACACTGGTACTATTGTTGGCGGATATCTATATACCTGCTCGTGGTACAGCAGCAGCCCAGCCATCTATCAGCACTTTACCCGCAGGTCAGGAGGACAACATGAATCCATCATCCGGCAAGGATAATGAAAAGACTACAGCAGACGATACAACGATTGTGTGGAACAGTAACCTGACGGGCGAGCATACACATGGTACAGCTGTCTGGGCGCTGGACGAACGTGGTATGCGAGGGAGCGCCCATGGTAATGCAGCCGGCATACGCACCTATACTGCTCCTGCCGAAGCAGAGAACATGGTGATAATGACAGATCTAATGCCGGTAGATGAACAGATGCAGGCGGGTTTGTTTTTCCGTGGTACAGCGGATGGGCAGCAGGGATACATTGCTCTCTTGGTACGCCAGGATCAACGGGTCAAGGTCAGATTGCAGCAGGCTGATGGTAAGGTTATCGCGACGTCTGCACAGGATTATTACAGTGAAAATGGAACAAGGCATCGACTGGAGATTCACTTGGAGGGTGAACGTATCCGCTTATTTCTGGATGGCTATGCAGATCCGGCGATAGAAGCCGACGGAATTGCCCGCCCAGGAACAGCATCGGGAATAGCTGTACTGCAGGGCTCGGCTTCTTTTCAGGATACATATGTACTGACTGCCGAGCAGTTCTATGGCGAAAAGCATCGACCAGCCTATCATTACTCTGCTCTTCGCGGCTGGGCAAGCGATCCGAACGGAATGATTTATTACAAAGGAGAATATCATCTGTTCCATCAGGATGGTGGACGATGGGCACACGCAGTCAGCGAAGATCTGCTGCACTGGAAAAACCTCCCCTTTGCACTGGAATGGAACAAATGGGGACATGTCTGGTCGGGATCGGCAATTGCTGATGATCATAATGTATCCGGTCTGTTTGACGAGTCGCCGGAAAAGGGTGGATTGATTGCTTACTATACTTCCTACACGCCTGAGCGTCCCAATGGCAATCAGAAAATCGGGATTGCCTACAGTATGGATCGCGGTCGAACATGGCATTATCCCGAAGAGCATTCCATCGTAATCCAGAATCCCGGCCAGACCGCCGATAATCCAGGCAGCTGGGATTTCCGTGATCCCAAGATCGTACGGGATGAAGAGCGGAATCGCTGGGTTATGGTCGTATCGGGAGGTGATCATGTACGACTGTTCACTTCAACCAATCTGCTGGACTGGACACTGACCGATAATTTTGGATATGGCGATTATATTCGCGGCGGAGTATGGGAGTGCCCCGATCTATTCAAACTGCCGGTACAAGGAACAAATCAGAGTAAATGGGTACTGATGATCAGCACCGGCGCCCATCCGAATACCGGAGGCTCGAATGCCGAATATTTCGTCGGACAGCTGAGCGACGAAGGCCGTTTTGTCAATGATAATCCGCCGGGACGGGTACTCCAGACCGATTGGGGCAAAGAGTTCTATGCTTCCATGACGTTTGCAGGACTCTCTGATCGGCGCATTGCGATGGCCTGGATGACCAATTGGGATTATGCATTTGATCTTCCGACCCAAGACTGGAAAGGGATATTGAGTGCTCCAAGAGAGTTATCGCTTGTCTCCACCACATCGGGTGTTCGACTCGTACAGGCTCCGGTACAGGAGCTGAATACACTACGTACTCCACTGCGCAGTGTCCGCTCTGTCAAGGTAGATCATTCTTCTGCCAATATACTCAAAGGTCTATCTGCTGGCAGTTATGAGATTGAAGCCGAGCTGGAATTGCCTGCACAGCAGCCCGCAGCCCATTTTGGTTTCCAGCTGCGAACCAATCGTAGCGGCAGTCAGTTTACTGATGTAGGTTATCAGGTGGATACCGGTCAATTGTATATCGATCGTACTGCTTCAGGGATAACGGATTTCTCCGACAGGTTCAGTACCCGGCAGACTGCCGATGTACAGCCGGAGAACCGGCGGATCCGGCTGCGAATTCTGGTGGATGAGTCTACGGTCGAGATTTTCGCAAATGGCGGCCAGCATGTATTCTCGAGTGTGATTTTCCCGGATCAGGGAAGTCAGGGCATATCTTTTTATGTAAATGGCGGCCAGGTCAATCTGGTCTCGATGGACGTGTACCAGCTGAACAGCGTGTGGAAATAATCACTACTTTACGGCTTACAGGTTCAATCTTATCTATCTGCTCAGGAAGACTGACAGGATTGTTTCTCATAAAAGCTGCTGCGGTACAGGGAAGGACTGATACCAAAATGGCGGGTGAATTTGCAGGTGAAATAGGTCTGCGAATTAAATCCCACTTCATAGGCAATCTCGCCGATATAACGGGTAGTAAAACAAAGCAGATGTTTGGCCTGTTCCAGTCTTAGCCGCAGTACCGTATCCATAATAGTCTCGCCGGTCTGTTCCTTGTACAAGTGGGACAGATGTGATGGAGACAGACATACATGCTGAGCCAGATGTTCAATACGAATATCGTTTGTATAGTGGAGATACAGGTATTGAAGGACTTCATCAATGCGCGGATCAGCAGGATAAGTATCCGGACGTGCACCGGCAGCGAGCAGCAGCAGCAGTTCACTTAGCAAATGATAGGAAAGTTTGCGGTAATACGTATTATGCGATGAAGCTGCATATTCCCGCATACGTTCCAGAATATACGCGATTTGCTGGCATAAGGAACAGTCTTCCAGCCACAGTGGTTGTTCCGGTAGTCCGGTCTGCAGCTTATGCAGCAGCAGTGTCCACTGGGAATGGGCAGTAAATTGACAACAAACCTCTGTCAGCGGAAGCAGATGTAAATATAATGCGATTTTGCCGGGAGGGAGCAGATAGATCCGGGCTGTTGGACCATCCAGGGTTTCGTTATTCTCGGCTGCATACAGCAGGGTCCATTTATGCGGATGCAGACTGGAATAGGCAGGGAAGCTGAGATCAATATCATGTTCAATCATGAATTCAGTATTCATCAAAGGCCTCCTTTTCATCAGGTAAATACGTAAGAGGATGTAATACGATAATAATGTAAGCGCTTTATTAATAGAATAATCAAACTGTCTATCGCCGACAAGGGAGAAAAGACGCAGTAGCATATAAAAAAAGCGCAATCCTGCTTTGCAGAGGATTGCGCTTTTTTTGGTATTTCCATTTGGATCGTTAATAAAACCGCTGTCTGAGCCAGTTACCAGGCAGCTTTGACGTTTATCCGGGCAGATGCAACCATTTCGGAAGGCTTGGGCGGAATGACCAGATAAATCTCCTCGGCAGTTTCCTGAATCGTCTTCAGCTTTACATTCTCCGGAAGTGTAATTCCCATTACATCGTACAATGCCTTTTTGGGATCGCTTTTGAGCAATTCCATAAAGTTTGGATCTTCCCATGCTTTTTGAATGACCTGCGAGTGTAAAAGGGCTTGGCTGGACATGACCATCAATCCTTTCGCAAAATGGTTATATTTTCCTATTAGTCTAGCACGGCATACTGGAAAAATCTATAACAATTTAGGGGGATTGACGTAGTAAAAAAGGCTTCCTTGTTGAAGCAGCATATTACGGCTTGCTTCTATAGCAGCAGCGAGCTGATCAAGCTGCTGTACCAGTTCCTCACAGAATTGCAGCAGATCCATATTGTCTGCTGGACGAGCCGGTTGCAAATAGTACTGCTCATGAGCGAGATTGGCGTAGTGGCGAAGAATATTCCGGTCGTAAATATAATGGCGTACCGTCTGTTCATCAAGTATGTAAAAGGCTTCAGGTGGGTGGTCGGCAGCAGGCACGGCTTCTTCATGAATAAGGGACAGCAGGCAATTATAATTGTGCAGACGCAGATCTTCCTGCCAATCCGCCGCATCATCATTCATTTGCAGCAGCAGCAATGCCAGATCCAGTTGCTGTAAAATACCGGGCACGAGGGCAGGAAGTCCTGCTTCCAGCAGCATGACGACAGCAGACAGCCGGAGTGGACTGGCTCTGCCGGTGATTAGAGGAAGATGATCGATAAAATGACCGGTGTGCTGTTCGTGTTGGACAGCGCGTGCCCAGTCGTAAGTATACTGACGACGGTACAACCAGTATTCCGGCCGGTGTCCGGCAATTCGGGAAAGAATACCGGTGTATTCCGCATGCAGCAGCTCACTCAGAGGAAGAAGGCGCCGCAGATTCTGTATTAATGCAGCTCCATTATCTTCGGTAGCTGTCGCGGAAGCATCCATCAGGTCATCATGGATAAAGTAATGCAGCATACCCATAATATTGCCAGCGGCGATACTTTGGGCAATCTGCTGCAGATGTTCCTTCCGTTCAGGCGCCAGATGAAGACTGCTCATGCGCTCCAGCCAAAAGGGAAGCAGATAGCAAATATAGTTATGTATGCCATCTTTCACCCGAATATCGAATCCCTTCAGATAATTCAGCCCTTCATGATTCAGCGGAGCCGGAAATTGTTGTATACGCTGAGCCGCTTCCTCAAATGCTGCATGCATATGCCTGTCGAAGTCATTCAGCCAGTGCATATCTTCACGCTCCCTCAGGATTTTATCTCCATTATAACTATCCAGTTATTGTATGACTAATAAAAATAATGGCTATTGAATCCAAACCTCCAAATCGGTGCAATCCATTAATACCACTGGTTTTTTGATGCTGTATGCCTGATGATAAATAAGATTATATCCTGTCTGCATTATTTTTTTTGAATAGGTGTGATATAAAAATCCAAACCCGTGCGTCTTTCTTATAGCTGCAGCGGAAAGGAGCATGCAATACATGAACACCCCGGAACCGGAACAGTTCAAACAGATATTTTATGAGCATTACCCGACCGTTAAAAGAAAATTAACTGCGCTTTTGCGCGATCAGGCTATTGCAGATGATCTGGCACAGGAGGTGTTCCTCCGTTTGTATCGTAATCCTCCCGATAATCCGGAGGCCATCGGTGCCTGGCTGCATCGTGTACTGACACGAATCGCCTATGACTATATGGATAAAAAAGCGCGTGAGCGCCGGCTGCAAGAAAAGCAGGAACAATATTATGATCTGGAAGGTCATTCTCCACCGACGGGAGAGGAGATCATGATTCAACAGCTGGAGCAGGATGAAGTCCATCTGCTGCTCGACCAGCTGCCACCGCGTGACCGGCAGGCGCTGCTGATGAGGTATTCGGGATACAGTTATGCCGAGATTGCCGAGCAGCTTCAGCTAAGGCCGCCGCTGGTAGGCACCCTGCTGCACCGGGCCACCAATAAATTAAGAAAAAAGATGCTAAAATCCACCTGAGCCGTTGAAAAAGCGAGCAGGCGAGAACATATTTTGCAGCATATAAGCCGTAAAAGCCGACAGTTTGAAGTCAAAGGAGGACATTACACGTGACGAGACATCCGCTGGATCATCCCGACCCACGGGAACACCCACAGGCAGTCCATACAACAGACGAGCACGATCGAGAAGCTGATCTGCTTGCAACAGATCAGGCGTGGCAGAATATGCAGTCCCTACTAAACAAAGAAACGCCACATCCCAATTGGGAAAAGTGGTCTGACCCTTCATTCAAATCAGAGACTGACAAGATATCTGTGACTTTATCCAATCCGAGAGGAATGAATACTAATATGACCCCAATAAAACCAAATGATCATCTGGAACCGAACCGTCAGGAAGTCACTACTACCAAGTCCGCTGCACGCCGCAGCAAGAAGAGCCCGATCCGCCGCAGATGGGTGACAGGTATCGCTGCCTGCGCTGTCGCCGGTGTCGTAATCGCTACACCGTTTGGCAATAATGCACTGGCTTCCCTGCTTGGTCAGTTCCGTATGCAGGAAATCACCTCAGTCAATGACAAGGATCTGGATCAAATGTTCAATCATTACAAGGAAAGCGGTGTAAGTGAAGAAGATATGAACCGTTTCGGAGCTTTTACTGATTCTACCGGCAAGCTGGAAGGCACCTACCTTCCAAAGAAAGCGGCAGAGCTGCTTGGGTATACCGATATGAGCAAAATTATAAAGGACAAAGATCTTCAAGTAAGTGTTCAAGCCTCCCGTACTCAGGTCTTGCGTATGAATGTCGATGAGATCAATAAGGCGATTCAGCAGTTGGGCGGAAATACACTTCTTCCCGAATCGATGAATCAGAAACCGATTACCATTACATTGCCGGAAAGTATCAGTTATCCCATATTATCTGAGCGTTCCATATCTGATGGTGATCCAAGCGGTATGCTGACTCAGACAGGTCTGCCAAAAGTCGAATTCGATCCGTCTATCAATACGGAAGAAGTATTCCATGCAATCATGAATATGCCATTCCTGCCGGAAAGCGTGAAGAGCATGCTGCAAAAGGAAAAAATACTGACAGGTGAACTGCCGCTGCCAGTGATCTCCAACTCACCAACCGAAAAGGTCACTGTTGATGGCGTACCTGTTGTTATTGAGACCCGAAGCTATGAAAATCAAGATGGGGACAAAATTACAAAATATACGAATTACAGTGCCTATTGGACCAAAGATAATCAGCTGTTCATGCTGGATGGAGACATTTTCGACAGCCGTGAAGCGGTGATCAAGCAAGCGAAAGAGCTGATTCAGCCATGACAATGACGGCAATCGATATCCAAAATCTGACTAAGGAATACAGTAATGGCAAGGGTTGCCGTAATGTAACGATTACTGTTGGAGAAGGGGAAGCCTTTGGCTTCCTCGGCCCCAATGGTGCCGGCAAAAGTACCCTTGTCAAAATGCTGGTTGGACTGATCCACCCGACAGATGGTGAAGCATGTTTGTTCGGTGACCCTGTAGGCTCGCTGGCAGCAAGGCAGCATATTGGCTATCTGCCCGAATTGTATCGTTATCAGGAATGGCTGACCGGCCAGGAAGTTATTCAGCTTCATGGACGGCTGTGCGGCATGAGCAAGCAAGAAGCGGATGCACGCATCCCGATGCTGCTGGAGCGAGTAGGACTGGGAAATCGCGGTAAAGACAGGGTCAAACATTATTCCAAAGGAATGCAGCAGCGTCTGGGCCTCGCCTGTGCGCTAGTGAATGATCCACCGATACTATTTCTGGATGAACCTTCTTCGGCACTGGACCCGGTGGGGCGCATGGATGTACGTCGTCTGCTGCAGGAGCTCAAGCAAGAGGGCAAGACGATCTTTCTGAACTCTCATCTGCTGGAAGAAGTCGAGACGATCTGCGACCGAATCGCGCTGCTGAATAACGGTGTTATTTTACGGCATGGACAGGTGCATGAAGTACTGTATGCACAGACCCGCTGGCATTTCAAAATTGGCGGATTCACGCCGGACATTCTGCCCTGGCTGACAGAGACCAGTGGTATCCCGCTGCAGATTCTGCAGTCCGGTCATCCTGGTACAGGAGCAGTTACTGCTTCAGATTCCCTACAGGATACCGTATGGCTGGGAGCTGTGATCGATAATGAAGAGCAGGTAGGCTTTATCAATACACTTATCGTCAATCAGGGGATGACCCTTTATCAGGTAGAGCCTGTCCGGGAACGACTGGAAGAATGGTTTATGGAAGCTGTATCGGGGCTCAGTCACAGGGGGGAACACGAATGACAGCTGTAATTGGAATGACATGGAAAGAACTGCTGCGCAAAAAAGTGCTATTAATGACGGTACTGATGACCGTTTTGTTTTTAATTGTATTCTGGTTTATTGCACGGACGATCGGAGCTTCAGAAGTGGATACCAGTTCACCTTCAGCCCAATTGGTAGAACAGTATGCCCATGGGGCTGCACTACTGACACTCGGCTTTTTCTTTGGGAGTTTTATTTTGGCTTTTCTGGTTATTTTCAGTTCGTTCTCTTCGATTTCCGGAGAAGCGGAGACCGGAATTATGCAGTCGATGCTGACCCGTCCGATTCCGCGCTGGAAATGGTACATGGGCCGATGGCTGGGTTATATGCTGTTTGGTATTGTGTATGCACTGATCCTGTATGTCTCCATCATTGTTATTGCAGATATTCATGCTAATGTACCAAGAAGCATAGCAGTACATATCCAGTCTTATCTGCTATTTGCCCTAACCGTGCCTATACTGGTCACGCTCAGCCTATTGGGTTCTACCAGCTTCTCGGCGATCGGTAACGGAGTATTTATGACCATGCTGTATGGAGCAGGCTGGCTGGGTGGCATGGTAGAGAAAGTTACCTCCACTTTGCAGATGGACCCGGAAGTTCTGAAGACGCTCTATAATATTACTGGTCTGATCTCGCTGATTATGCCGGTGGATGCGATTCAGCGCAAAATGCTGGCTCTGCTCCTGGGTCTGCAGGATCTGGCCGGCATGCTGGATATGAGCGGATCGATGACCGCCGGATTCGGATTAGGAGAGATCCCTTCGGCGTCCTTTATCGTATATGCTGCGATTTATACGCTTCTATTATTGGCATGGGGAATCCGCCGCTTTTATAAAAGAGACTTTTGATATTTTCGAAAAGACACTGCAGCTGTACAGACAATTCTGTAGCGCAGTGTTTTTTATTTGCTTTTGCACGAGTATCTCTGGTTCCGTATGCAAGAGAAGCAGAGTCAAAAAAGTGAAAATATATGGTACACTGGCAGAAGCACTGATTTGGCCTTGCTGGCCAGGTTATCAGGCATACGAGACGTATGGACAACATCACGAGGAGAGGAAGATCATCATGATTCATGAATTTATACTGGATGCTGACTGGAAAGGCGGGCGCAACAGTGAAGGTACCATTTCCACCGGTAATCTGAATACGGTTATCTCGATTCCGCAACCTATGGGCGGTCCGGGTACAGGTACCAATCCGGATGAGATGCTGCTTGGCGCAGCAGCGACCTGTTATATCATCACACTGGCTGCGATGCTGGAACGTTCGAATATTGATGTAGATCGTCTGACGATGCGTTCCGAAGGTCATGTCGATGTAACCAACAACATATTCACCTATCAGCAGATTATTCATCGTCCGCAGATCGTACTGGCTGCAGGCGCCGGTGAACGTGAACAGGAAAAGGCACTGATGCTGGCTCACAAAGCGGAGCAATCCTGCATGATCTCGCGCGCAGTGGCCGGTAATGTGCAGCTGTCGACCGTACCGGATATCCAGATTGCCGAAGAACTCTAAGATCTCGGGAAAATGTGTACGCCCTATCGCTTAATCTACTATTACAGAAAGAAGGTATTTGACCATGACTACCCAATTACCCGTGTCGCCTATCGTAGCTGCACTTGGACTGAAGCCGCATGAAGAAGGCGGATGGTATAAGGAAATGTGGAAAGCTTCCTTTGAGATTCCGCAATCCATTTTACCTGAGCAATATTCGGGTCCACGCTTCTCAGCAACATCGATTTATTTTCTGCTGCATGCGGATGAAACGTCCGACTGGCATGTAGTGCATTCGGATGAACTGTGGCTGATTCATTCCGGCAGCCCGCTGGAGCTGACGCTTGGCGGCAGTGGCGAGCATCCGGAAGAAGGCGAGAAGTTCATCCTTGGTTTGGATCTGGAAGCAGGTCAGCTGCCTCAGGTGCTGATTCCAGCTGGAGTATGGCAGATGGCGCGTCCATTGGGAGATGAGCCGGTATTTGTATCCTGTGTAGTAGCACCGGGCTTCCACTACGATGATTTCAAACTGATCGAACGTTAAGCAGTACGATTTTGTATTCCGATCCGGAATCGCTGCACAGTGAGGTGCGAAGATGAACTGGTATACGCTTGGACAGATGCTGTCTGCTATCCGTCTTGGTCAAAAAGCCCGCACGATGGATGGCGTTCGCATAGTCATACGGACAACAGATGGGCTGCTCTGGGCCGAAGGCCGTTTATCCGGTCAGCGTGTGAGCTTGCAGGATCATCTATTCACCGATCTGTGGACCATCTACGAAGATGAGGATACGGTATCCTGGCTGCCACAGCGTGACTCCTATGAGCAGCGCGAGCGCGAGATGCTGGAGAACCAGTATCTGGAGTGGCGTGCGGAGCGCAGAACGGAATAGATGGATAATAGACGGTGGCTTGCATAGGCAGGTTCGCTATCATTTTGAAAATGGATTCAATTGCCGATTATGGTGTGATGTATACGTTAGACCCTGAGCTGCCTGGAAGCGGCATCAGGGTCTTTTTGTTGTTGGATTTATTTAACCAGCTTTAGTACAATAAATATTAGGTAACTTTTCCATAAATTAATAGTATTGTTTATAGACTGAATGCGTCTTTTTTTTGTGAAAATGCGGTGTGGAACCATGAAGTTCATGGTATGATACAGAGAATAGAATCGAACTTTGTCGATAAATTAAATGCAGCAACAATGAATAGATGACAAGTAAAGCCAGAAGAGGTATTATTGCTAAGTTCAATCAGGCCCAAAGACAGAATGCCACGGAAAAATGAGGTAATTATTGCGGCTTATTCTTTGTAAAAGCGCTGATATAGATGGGGGTAAATTTGCTAATATGAAACAACGCAAGAGCCTGTTGCCCAAACCGTTCCCGGTAACTGTATATATACTGGCTGTAATGGCTATCGTGCTGATTATCGTAAATACAACGTATTACGTATCCACACGCAGAGCCCTTATTTCTGTCCAGGAACAGAATATGCGCGTTATTGCAGATCAGGTCCGCTCCTCGATCAAATTGTCTCAAAGTGGTGAGACATTTGTAGAGAATCTGACCGGAGAAAATCTGAGAATGGCTGCACAGGCGGTCAAATCATCGCTGGGTCCGAATCTTAGCGAGATTACAAATAAACAATTGTCCGATATGAAGACTCGCGTAGGTGTTGATCATATTACTTTGCTTAAGGCAGACAGAGACGATATTGTGCCGGTCAAATCTTCCGATCCGACAGAGTTGTCCAGTAAGGAGAGCTGGCGTCCCGAATGGCTCAAAGCAATCCGGCAGCTTCTACGCGGACAACGACCGGATGTGGCGGTAGGTCAGGCATTGCCCAATTTCTGGGGAGCGCCGATGATCGGAGCCGACAATATTAACACACCGGGTAGTGAGAAGTGGGGCTTCTATTATGACGGAACCACCGATTATATTATTGGTGTGTATACGAACGATGAAGCGGTCCGTGCCTATCGTGAGGATACGGGCGTAGAAGCAGTGATCCGCGAGATCCTGAATGGAGAGACGAATCGTCAGACCCGGGGCATAGCTATTTTTAACCCGCCGATTTTCCTCGATCAGGCCAATCAGTACAATTCGCGTGGCGTAATCTGGTACGACGAGAACCAGACACTGAACAATGATTATTCCTACAAAAGCGATACCGATCGCGATAATATCCGACAGGCGAGCCAAACAAGTCGCATGATCTCGCTGACCGAAGAATACAAAGAAATGCCGGTGCTCAAAACGTTTATTCCGGTTAAGCTGAATTATCCAGCGGTGATTCTGATTGTATCGGATTTGACCGGAGTACAGCAGACGCTGAATGATCAGCTGGTTCGTCTGACACTGACTATTTTTGCCTGCTCGCTGGTCATTATCGGCCTGGTGCTTGGTATGATTGCTCTGTGGAATCGTCGTACCGAAGCTGTAGCGCAGAGTGTACAGAATGTATATCTCGAAAATATCGATGCATTGTTCAACTCGATCAAAGAGCAGCGGCATGATTTTAACAACCATGTGAACACGATCCAGCTGCTCGTCAAAATGAAGAAATATGATGATCTATCGGAATATACTGCCGAACTGGTAGGCGAATCGATTGCGATGAATCAGATTATCAACATTAATCTGCCAGCTTTGTCAGCGCTTATTCAGGCCAAGACGACACAAGCCTATGATCGCAAAATCAAATTCGAATACGAGATTGCGAATCTCAAATCGGTTCAGTTCGGTACTGTAAAATCGACCGAGCTTGTCAAAATTGTCAGCAATCTAATCGATAATGCATTTGACGCGGTGATGGAGACGGAGCATCCAGAGAAAATTGTCCGGGTGACCGGTCAGATCCGCGGCGAACAGCTGACATTCACGGTCGGCAACAATGGCAACCCGATTCCCGACAAGTTAAAGCAGCAGATTTTTGAAGCGGGATTCAGTACAAAAGCGCTGAATCGCAAAAATTCAGGACTTGGCCTTGCCATCGTAACGAAGATTCTCAAAAAACACCGTGGTATTATTCTGGTGGAGAGCGACGAAGACTGGACCGAATTCTCTGTTCGTCTACCGCTCTAACGGATAGAATACAGGTATTATATTGGGGAGCTAGAACTGAATATGTCTTTTGCAGAATGACCCAATTTGGTTTTTTCCAAAATAATAATCTTCTTGATATGACTATAATAAAAGACCGCCTTTTCCTGTACTGCAGGAGGGCGGTCTTTTTGTACAATAGTTCGGTTCGTTATACCCATCATCGTACTTAGCTTTGATCTACAGCATGCTGGGAAGCTAGCGAAGAGGCGTATCCTGCAGGACACCACTTCCCGGAGTGGATTTGCGTTTGCGGGATTTTTTGCCTGCCGATCCGGTCAGCCACTGTCCGCCTGGCAGACGGGAGAGCAGACTGGTTAGCAGAATCGCTGCCGGAGCAACGACTGCAAAGCTGAGAAAAGTAACCGGCAGATGCATACCAGTCAGTACGAGCGGCCGCGTTACGTAAGCCACTCCTGCCAGAATCAATGCATGGGAGAGGTATCCACCGAATGAGTAGCGCCCACACCATTTGAGAAAGCGGACAAGTACATGATTTTGCCGGGACAGCAGCAGTGCCAGTCCATAGATAAGCAGCATATGCGAGATCACAATTACAAATGTCGTCGGTTTCAAATAGGTCGATACATTAAGATTTACTGCTTCAGTCGAATGCCGCAGCAGATCATAGCCGAGCCAGATATACATAATCAGGAATACCAGCGTGCTCCATGGTAGCAGACGGATGACTATGTCGCGCCAGCGTTGAATGGCTGAACCGCATACTCCGCCTAGAATAAAGTAAAAGAAATAAAAAGGGAATTCGCTGGTTCGATGCTCCAGCAGAATCTGCCAGATTCCCTGGAAGCTCCAGCCAGGCAGTACATAATAACACATCCACATTAGCCAGCCGTACACGACAGCGAGCACGAGCAGCATACTAATAACAATCTGCTGCTGTCGACTGTCTGTTCTTCCATCCAGATAAGGATTGCTGAATTGTCGGAACAACCAGCGGAACAGCGGGAACAGCAGATAAAACTGGAAGATCATAATCACAAACCACAAATGATAACCATTGGTTGGCGCAAACAACTGAGTCAGTATACTTTGCCAGGTACCGGGTCCCCAAAGAGGATGATGATCGGCAAGCTGGACTACGATCCAGTAAATGAGTGTCCATATCACAAACGGCACATAAATATCGCCAATACGACGTACCAGTGCAGAGCGATAAGAACGTCCGTCGCCATACTGGTAAAACAGAATCGCCCCTGCGAGGAAAACAAAGGTCAATGTGCCAAAGCGGGTAAAATGATACACCATTCCAAGCATGATCGAGTCTGCCGGAATAATATCACTCCGGTAAATGTATTCTCCAATGCAGTGCTGCATAACTACCGCAAGGAAGCATAACCCCCGCAGCAGTGCCCACTCATCTATTCGTTCTCTTGTCATGTATTCACCTCTGCCTTCAATAACGAAGAATGATAGCCAGTGAAACATTATATCAGAGTAATGTGAAGAGGATATGAAACCAAGACCAAATACCCATTTTTCCCGAACTTATTTGACAATTGGAAATTTGTGTAGTTATCATTAAGACATATTAACAAGAAGGGAGGTTGGAAATTATGACCCTGGGCAAGAATGAAATTACGAATCAGCAGACGACGCACTATATTGGACAGACTATTCGCCAGCACAGCTTTTTGACAATTCCATATACTTGCTCCATATTTTCCAACCTCTTACGGACGACATAATCTTTAGTCAAAAGAATCGTACAGCAATCACTGGCATATTATGCCTGTACTGCTGACTGGAAAAGGGATCAGGTACCCAGGTACCTGGTCCCTTTTGTGGATCGTATAACCGGCTGCTGCCACATTCGCCAATCTGCAGGATTATTGCAGATCAAGCAATCGACAGAGCCTTTGCAATATGACAATCTCATATTCAGCCGGTATACGGTTCGCGATTCTTTTTATCAAGATCATTGCCATATACCGCTGCTGTAGGAATAACAGATATAATCGCCAGATGAATCAGTTGATGCTCCAATCCTCAACCCAACCAATTGGGGAGAAGCACAGATGATTGATCCCGCGTGTACCCTGTTATTACCGACCAACCAGCCGCAGACCGTAATTCAGGGTCTGCGGCTTTTCTGTATTGGTATTCGTAATCTCGCTACCTCATAGACCGGATGAGAATACGCCGGATGTATACAAAATCGGACGAGAATACGTCGAATTCATAGAATCAATAGTAGTATGGCACAGCGACATCTGTTAGCGTGGCATACCCAAAAATACACTACGACAAAGGAGTGATACCTATGCAAGTCAGCCAGGAGATCACACAGACCATTCAAAATGAACTGAAAAGAATCGAAGAGGAGCAGCAGGTCAAAATTTTGTATGCCTCTGAATCAGGCAGTCGGGCATGGGGATTCCCTTCCCAGGATAGCGACTATGATGTGCGGTTCATATATGTGCATCCACCAGAATGGTACCTGTCCATCTTTGAACGTAGAGACGTCATCGAATATCCGATCAGTGAACAGCTGGATATCAACGGTTGGGATCTGGTCAAAGCACTTAATTTATTTCGCAAATCCAATCCACCGCTGCTGGAGTGGCTGCATTCACCGATGATATACAGCGAATCGTACCCACTGGCCGAACAGATTCGTGCCATGTCACCACTGGGATTTTCGCCGCGATCCTGCATGTATCACTACCTGAATATGGCCAAAGGCAATTTCCGTGGATATTTGCAGGGAGAGAATATTCGGATCAAAAAGTACTTTTATGTACTGCGTCCGATTCTCGCCTGCTACTGGATCGAACAAAAAGGCACTATGCCACCGATGGTATTTCAGCAGCTGGTTGCAGAACTGCTGCCTGAAGGACAACTTCGTCAGGATATCAACTATCTGCTGGAGCGCAAAATGGCAGGAGACGAACTGAATCTGGAATCGCCAATTTCATCCATCCACAACTATTTGGAGACGGCTATTGCCGATCTGGAAATCAAAGCATCCAGGCATCCTGCTTCGCAGCAGAATCTGGATCATACACTCGACCAACTGTTCCGCGATACGTTGCGACAGGTCTGGTCATAAGAAGTCATTATTTTATACGAAAGAGGTTTAAACCTTTTATGATATCGAACAATAATCCTTATATTCACCAGGTCAAACTTCCGGCAGGTGACGTGAATGTCTATGCCAATCCGGAACTGTTTGCCGGTTTGGACTACAAAGTATTCGCTATGGCCAATAACAATCTACAAATTCCCGGCATCCGTTATATGGGCTACACTCCCGATGTGCATGTGGGTGTCGGCACCTGCATCGGAACGACTGCCGTATGGGACGGAGAAGAAGGCTATGTATCGCCTTCTATCGTCGGCAGCGATATCGGCTGTGGGATGCGTGTGCATCTGACCAATCTGCACCGTGATGATCTCAAAGAGGTCAAACTACGCCGCAAGCTGGTCAAAACCATTGAGAAATACCTGCCGATGGAATCCCAGCAGCGAGGTCATTTCTCCGATCTGCGTCTTGAGAATGTGGTCAGCAAAGGGCTGCATGGATTGCAGGGCAAATATGTTCCGGATAGCTACACTCCCAAGAAATCCACTTCCTTGACCCATGTAGAAGAAAGCCGCTTCAAATTTGATGAGAATGTACTGAACAATGTCAGCGATCGTGCCTGGCATCGTGGTCATCGCCAGCTGGGTACCCTGGGCGGCGGCAATCATTTTGCAGAGATTCAGGCGCTGGAGATTGCAGAGGAGAATCGTGCGATCGCCGAGGCATGGGGCATGTATGATGGCCAGATCGTCGTCATGATCCACTCGGGTTCCCGGTCATGGGGCGGCGGCATCAGCCAGGAGAGCAATCCGGCGATGATCGCAGCGATGCACCGATTGGGACTCGGAACGGCTGATCCGAAGCTGGCTTTCCTGCCACTCTCGCATCCGGAAGCACGACATTATGTGAATCTGATGTATTCGGCGCTTAATTATGCGACTGTGAATCGTCATCTGATCGCCTATGCAGTTCGGGAGGCCTTCCGTGATGTATTCGGCAGCCAGTGTGAACTGCGTACGTTGTACGATCTGATGCATAACTATGCCTGGTCAGAATATCGCGGAGAAGATACCGTATTTGTCCATCGCAAAGGAGCGACCCGTGCGCTGCCAGCCGGACATCCCGGCAATCCCAAGCCGTATATGGAGACCGGACATCCGGCACTGATTCCCGGCTCGATGGGGACTTCGTCTTATATCATGGTTGGTTTGCCGGGTGGAGAAGACAACTATTACTCGATCTGCCACGGCGCAGGACGGGCGCGTTCCCGCTCCGCTACCAAACGTCTGGTCAAAGTCGATGAATTCGCCAGCTCGATGAAAGTAGGAACAGATGACGAGATCGTAGTCAATCAACGCTCGCTGGAAAGTATTCTGGATGAGTCGCCGCAAGCCTATAAAGATGTGGATCAGATCATCGAGAGTGTTACCGGAGCAGGCCTGGCTGCTGTAGTCGCCAAATGTCAGCCGCTCGCAGCCATTAAAGGCACTAATTAAATCTATCCTGACTGCAATTACCTGTTTGGTGGATAAAGGCGTATAATTGAAATAGAATAGGTGCCTTTATCCACTGCCAGGTCAGTCGACAGTAATAGGCCGATCTGCATCCGTATTTCCGGATGCACCTACTATATTGAGAAGAATAGATGTATAAATAGGGACATATAGACAGATGGATGCAAAGCATTCAGATCAATTCATCAGATTATGCTCACATGTGGTATATCCAATACCACTTATCGATAGTAATAAATACAGAAATTACAACCACTTATATATGATATCCAAAGGAGGATAATAGATTGGATTCTATCTACCGTACTACAGAAGAGTCGCTGCAGGCAGCTGCATCTAATCAGGAGTCTGCAGTCATTGTATACAACAAAGAAGAAAAGGGGATGCCCCATCAATACGCGGATTATGCGCGTGTAATTCAGGGAATCGCTACCAAGCTGCAGGAGCGTTATGGCGTAGAATATCGTCTATATTCCAGTGATGATCCGAATATTGAATACTGGGACCTGTTGGAAGATGATCTGCGTTCCGGCAAAGCAGGCGTGGAGCATGTGATTCGCATTTATGATCGCCTGGAAGAATGGACTTTTGTGTACGACGGAGACAAGCCAGAGCCGGATTATGGCGTACACCGTTCCATGAAAAATAATGTGTTTGCCTATCCGGAAGCAGGGGTGGCCATGGCGCGGATGCCGGTTTTCCGTGATCATGGTATCAGTAATGATGATCTGGTATTTGCGGTCAGCGATGAAGCATTGCTCGCATTTCTTGGTGAAGTACGTATTCGCCAGCGGGAACAGAGCTTGCGACGGGTAACCGTATTTACAGACGGAAGACATGGTATCAACCGCCAGCTGGAGCCGGTCAGCCGGGCGGTCTCCCGTGACGATGTCATTATGCCGTCCGAGATCAAGCAGGACATTTACCGCTCGCTGGATCGTTTCTTTGCCGAAGATCGGGGCTTTTACAAAAAGTATGATGTACCTTACAAGCGTGGAATCCTGCTCTATGGTCATCCTGGCAACGGTAAAACAACACTCGTCAAATCAATAGCAGGCAGTGTACCCGGACCAGTCGCCTACTGGCAGATCACCGAGTATACGAACAGCGAGTCGATTGAAGAAGTATTCGAAGCCGCTGGACGCATGGCTCCGATGGTACTCGTTATCGAGGATATCGACTCGATGCCTGCCGAGTCCCGTTCCTTTTTCCTGAATACACTGGATGGCGCGACATCCAAGGAAGGTATTTTCCTGATCGGCACAACCAACTATCCGGAGAAAATCGATCCGGGTCTGATGAACCGCGCCGGACGATTCGATCGTGCGTACGAGATCAATCTGCCGAATGAAGATCTGCGTCTGGAGTACTTCCGCCGCAAACGGCTGCATGAATTTGCCGGTGACGAAGTAGTAGTCGAAGCAGCACGCCTGACTGAAGGATTTACTTTTGCCCAGCTGGGTGAACTGTACGTCTCGGCAGCACTGCGCTGGCATGAAGAAGGCCGCCTCGATATGCGCGAAGTTATTCAGGGACTGCGCGGCGAGCTGGACAAGAGCCGTAAGGGTGTATGGCTGCATAACAGCGATGGACGCGTCGGCTTTCATTTCTGATTCCGTGAAGATTGAACCAGGGCTGGGAGAAATTCGCTGCCGCTGGTATAATGAACGGAAATGGATAAAAAAGGAGTTCGATCAAGCCTATGTTGATGCCTATTTTGCAAGTGAACAGTGAAGATATTCCGGAATATGCTATTGTCTGCGGTGATCCGAAACGAGCAGCAGGAATTGCTGCCCAGCTGGACAATCCGCGGGAACTGGCATTCAGCCGGGAATACCGCAGCTTTGTCGGTACCAGAGATGGCGTAGAAATGGCTGTTGTCAGTCATGGCGTCGGTTCGCCGGGAGCAGCGGTATGCTTTGAGGAACTGATTCGTGCAGGCGTGAAGACGCTGATCCGCGTCGGTACAGCCGGTTCATATTCGGCTGATCATCCGGCAGGAAGTCTGATCGTCAGCACTGCTGCTGTGCGTACAGATGGACTGACCCGTCAGCTCGTACCGGAGGCTTTTCCTGCTGTAGCAGACAGCGAGATTGTCGAAGCGCTGTATCAGGCAGCTCGTCAGAGCGAAGGCATTGTGCAAAAAGGCATCACGGTGACGCTGGATGTGTTCTTTAACGGCGTCGAAGAATTCCCTCACCAAAAGTTCAAGCAGGCAGGTGCGCTTGCAGTAGAGATGGAGATCTCGGCACTGTACATTATTGCATCCCTGCGCGGCGTGCGCGCAGGTGCGATTGTGGCACTGGATGGTTATGCGGATGCCGATCTGGCTGCCGAATATGATCCAAATACCAACGTGGTAGCCGATGCGGTACAGCGCGAGATCCAGGCAGCGATTACGGCTGTCGTGACGCTAGCCAAGCGCGAAGTCTAAGCTATATCAGAGCCTGGTTTAGCTGTAATGCAGCCATTTACCAAGTGTTGTACATGAATAACCTGACTGTACAGCAGTTTACTGTAGCTGCTGCGCAGTCAGGAAGCATCATAGAAGTCTGTTCCGTGCAAGAGGGACAGACTTCTATTTATATAAATAAGATATAAAACACCATTTGCCTACTTATTTACAGCAGAAAGGCGAAAAATAGCGATTTTTGTTGACAAAAGATCGACTCCTACCTATTCTAAGGAATGAATATGATAATCATTATCATCAAAAGGGAAAAGGGGTTATATCATTTATGTCATATCAACGTCAAAGGTCTGCTATTCCGGTATTGGCAACATTACTGGCTGTACTGCTTCTGCTCGCAGGCTGCAGTAATACAGGCAACAACACCGCATCATCCAGCGCTTCCGATCCTGCAGCTTCTGCCAAATCGATTACAATGTCATGGCCTCGGGATATTGGTACCATGAATCCTCATACATACAATCCGTCGCAATTGTTCGCGCAGTCGATGATCTATGAGCCTCTTGTTAGTTATGAAAAAGGCGGCAAGCTGGAACCTGCACTGGCCGAATCATGGAAAATATCAAAAGATGGCAAAGTATATACATTCAAGCTTCGCCAAAACGTGAAATTCTCCGATGGTAGCGACTTTAATGCCGAAGTTGTGAAAAAAAACTTTGACGCTGTAATGAAGCACAAGGATACACACAGCTGGCTCGGTATCGTAAGTGTGATCGACAAAACCGAAGTCGTAGATGATCATACGTTCCGTCTGACATTGACCGAACCGTATTATCCGGTGCTGCAGGATCTGTCGGTGGTTCGTCCTTTCCGCTTCCTGGGTGAAGCCGGGTTCCCGGATAACGGTGATACTGCCGAAGGCGTCAAAGCAGCAGTGGGCACCGGCCCATGGATGCTCGCTGATTACAAACAGGATGAATATGCTGTGTTCAAGCGCAACCCGAATTACTGGGGCACTGCGCCGGCAATCGATCAGGTTACTGTCAAAATCATCCCTGATGCCGAGACCCGTGTAGCCGCTTTTGAAAAAGGTGAACTGGACTTGATCTACGGTGAAGGCGTGATCAGTCTGGATGCGTTCCAGCAGCTTCGTGAAAATGATAAGTATGTCACTCAATTGTCCGATCCGGTCGGTACACGAAGTCTGCTGCTGAACTCTTCCAATCCCAAACTGGCAGATGTTCGGGTGCGCATGGCTCTTCACGAAGGATTTAACAAGCAGGCGATGGTACAAGGGATCACTTCCGGACTTGAAGAACCGGCCGATTCCGTCTTGTCCAAAAACTATCCGTATACCAACGTCGATCTGAAGCCGATTCCATACAATGTAGAGCAGTCCAAAGCATTGCTGGATGAAGCAGGCTGGAAACTTCCAGCAGGCGGTACCGTACGTGAGAAAGATGGTCAGCCGCTGGAATTCGATATGATTTTTGACAAAACCGATCCGATTCAAAAAGCGATGGCAGAGACCATTCAGGCTGAATGGGGCGAGCTGGGCGTGAAGGTGAATCTGACAGGTCTGGAACTGACTGTACAGATCAAACGTCTCAAAGCCAATGATTTTGATTTGTATTTCTGGTACAACTATGGCGCACCGTATGATCCACATTCCTTTATTAATGTAGTTGCCAGTCCGGGCTTCGGAATCTCGGAGACACTGAGTGCCATTCCGACGAAGAAACAGCTGGACGAGCAGGTTCGTCAGGCATTGTCCTCTACAGACGAGACCAAGCGCCAGGAACTGTATCGCTCGATTCTGACTACATTGCAGGAGCAATCGGCAATTATCCCTATCTCCTATATCAAGAAAACGGCAGTCTATCAAAAGAAAATTGCGCATTTTGAATTCCCGGCGAGCCGTGATGATAATCCGTTCGAGGGTATTCAGGTAACGAAGCCTTAAATAACAGTCAGGTCCGTATCGTTGACTGAAGGGGGAAGGTCAGTGATCGGTTATATTGGTAAACGGATGCTTTCGGTTATTCCAATCATTTTCGTAGCGACACTCGTTATGTTCGCATTGATTCATATTTCACCGGTCGATCCGGCAGAAGCTTATCTGACGGCTGCCCATATCTATCCGACAGAGGAAGTGCTGGAGCAGAAGCGTCATGAATTCGGACTGGATCAGCCGCTGCTTACCCAGTATCTGCATATGGTCGGCAGGATGGCTACGCTCGACTTTGGCACATCCTATCTCACCAATCAGCCGGTATGGACAGAAGTAGCGGCAAGACTGCCGGCGACCGTGGAGCTGGCATTGTGGAGCATGTTGTTCGCGGCCGTAGTCAGCATTCCGCTGGGTATCGCAGCTGCGGTATACCGGAATAGCTGGATCGATATGCTGAGCCGCTGTATCTCTTATCTGGGCGCATCGATGCCGCAGTTCTGGCTTGGGTATCTGCTGATCTTCTTTTTCTCGGTCAAGCTGGATTGGCTGCCTGTGGAAGGGCGCGGAACATGGCAGAATCTGGTGCTGCCGGTCATCACTCTGTCGCTCGTACTGATCGCTGTCTACACGCGTCTACTGCGTACGAGTGTGTTGGAGCAGATGCAGCAGACCTATGTGCAGTATGCGCGGGTACGGGGACTCCGTGAACGGATGATTATGCTCAAGCATGTGCTGCGAATGTCCATGATGCCGCTGATCAGCGGCATGGGGATTAATCTGGGCAAGCTGCTGACCGGTACCATTATCGTGGAGCAGGTTTTTTCCTGGCCGGGATTTGGGCGATATTTTGTGGATGCGATATTTAATCGGGATATTCCCGTGATTCAGTGTTATGTATTTTTTGCGGCCTGTCTGTTTATTCTCTGCAATCTGCTCGTTGATCTGGTGCAGCTGTATATGGACCCGCGAATCTCATCGAAAGGACGGGCGGAGCATTGATCCATACATGGCGGTCGGCATTCAGGGGGCAGTACGCCATCCTGATTTGCTCGATCATTATAGCGTTATTTTTCATTGTTGCCCTGCTGGCACCATGGATCGCTCCCCATAGTCCGATCAAGGTGGATCTGTTGCAAAAGCTCAAAGGTCCATCGATGGATCATTGGCTGGGAACCGATCATCTGGGTCGTGACAATCTGACCAGAGTGCTGTATGGAGCCAGGATTTCACTCGGGTTTGCAACGATGATTTTCCTGTCATCGCTGTTGATTGGTATTCTGGTCGGTTCGGTATCCGGTTATATCGGAGGCTGGGTAGATAGTATACTGATGCGTCTATGCGAAGGAATTATGGCTTTTCCGAATCTGGTACTGGTACTGGGGATCGTTGGTATTTTCGGACCGGGACTGATGCAGGTACTGCTGGCATTGATGCTGGTGCAGTGGGTATATTATGCACGGATCTGTCGGAATATGGTCGTCAGTCTCAAAGAGCGTCATTTTATCGCGGCAGCCCGGATCAGCGGATCGTCTTCCTGGAAAATTATCCGTCGTCATATTATCCCTAATGTGCAGCGTCCAATCATCGTAATCGGCACACTGGAAATGGGTTGGGCGATTATGGATATATCGGCGCTGTCCTTTTTGGGACTTGGTGTCCAGCCACCCAATGCGGAGTGGGGTGCAATGATTCATGAAGGTACCAGTTATATTCGCAGCCATCCGGAACTGATGATTTATCCGGGAATTTTGATTCTGATCGTGGTAATTACTTTCAATATTCTAGGTGAAGCATTATCCGAGCGGTATGGCGTTACCCGTCGTTAAACAAGCAGCAGGCTGGACAGCACAGGGAGGCAGAGAAAGTGGAGAATAGCGGGAAGGTACTGGAAGTAGACAATCTGCAGGTAGGTCTGAATAACAGGGAACAGCCCCAACTTCTGCTGGAAAATATCCATCTGACCCTGGAAAAAGGCTCTATACTGGGTTTGGTCGGAGAAAGTGGCAGTGGCAAATCATTGACCTGCAACGCGATCCTGCAGCTACTGAATCCCCGGCAGATGGCAGTCTCCGGCAGTGTTCGTCTGCATGGACGCGAGCTGACTTCCCTGCCGGACAAAGAGATGCGGCGCATACGGGGACGGGAGATCGGATGTATTATGCAAAATCCGATGAACGCGTTCACGCCGGTCTATACGATTGGCTCGCAGTTTATGGAGACACTGCGTACGCATTATCCCAACCTGTCCAAAGCACAGGCGAGAGAACAGGCCATCTCTGCACTGGCAGATATGAACCTGCCCGAACCTTCGCGGTTAATGAAGTGCTATCCATTTCAGCTAAGCGGTGGTATGCTGCAGCGGGTCATGATCGCGATCTCGATGTGTCTGCGTCCCGCGCTGGTTATTGCAGATGAGCCGACGACAGCGCTCGATGTGGTCAATCAGCTTCGGGTACTGCGTGAGCTGCACCGATTGCGTACAGAATGTGGTACAGCCATTTTGCTCATTTCCCATGATCTTGGCGTAATTTCCCAGCTGGCAGATGAAGTGGCAGTCATGCAGCAAGGCAGAATCGTCGAGCAGGCAGAGGTTCATCAGCTGTTTAACCACCCTGCCCATGCCTATACCCAGACCCTGCTCAATGCCCGTCCACTTACAGCCCTAAGCGGCAGTAGACATGCAGCAAAGCAGAAATAACAGTAACAGGAGGAGCAACTATGCTTGAAGTACGCGAGGTAAGTCACAGCTACCAACAGCGCCGCTGGTTCCGTCGCGCAGATCATACTCCTTCTGTGCTGACAGATATCTCATTCACTATCGAAAAAGGTTGCTGTCTGGGACTGCTGGGTACAAGTGGAGCAGGTAAAAGTACACTGGGCAAAATTATCCTCGGCATGCAGCGGCCCAGTCATGGACAGATCCTGTTCGAAGGGCAGGATATTTACCGGACGAGCCGCCATATGAGCAAAGCGATGCGGCGCGATCTGCAGGTGGTTTTTCAGGATTGTTATTCTGCGGTGAATCCAATGATGACAGCCGCAGAGATTATCGGTGAGCCGCTGGATAATTATGAGCGTCTCGGTACGAGTGAGCGGCGCTGCCGGATCGGTGAACTGCTGGAGCAGGTAGGTCTCTCTGCTACAGATGCGGGTAAACGTCCCGATCAGTTCAGCGGCGGGCAGCTACAGCGGATCAATATCGCCCGAGCGATTGCACTGAAACCCAAACTGATTGTGCTGGATGAATCGGTCAGCAGTCTGGATATGGTGAATCAGACGCATATTCTATCCCTGCTGGCAGAGCTCAAGGCTTCCCATCAGCTATCCTATCTGTTTATCACCCATGATATCCGCGCTGCAATGACGCTGTGTGACCGGATAGCAGTGATGGATCAGGGCAGACTGGTACAGCAGGAAGCGGATGGTGAAGCATTGATTCATTCTGCACATCCTGCTGTACGGCAGCTGGTCGATTCCATTTTGCCTGAGCATCCGGCCAATCGTTTGGTCTGGGACTGAATCCAGGTAGCGATGCTTGGCTGTTCAACCATACAAGACAGCTTTTCCCTATCAAGGGGAGAAGCTGTCTTTTTATTACTACCCGTTTATTAAAGCGTTTTCTTAAATCGGGATTTGCGTTATATTAGATGATGTTCCTATCATCTCATCTAATCATCAAATACGCTTCGAAGGGAAGGCCGTTATGCGCAAAATGTTATGGGTGTATGCTGTGCTGGTCGTAGCCCTCATCATTTATATTGTACAATATCAGGCACAAGAGACTTCCTCCGCCTGGAATGAGCAGGGAATGAAAGGGAATATTAATGAAAAGTATGTCATGATCACTTTCCAATCCGGTATTGAATACTGGAAAAGCGGACTCAAAGGATTCGAGGATGCAGCCGAAGCGCTGGATGTATCGGTCGATTATCAGGGTTCTACCCGCTATGACGCACGTGAACAGGCGATGATTGTCGAGCAGGCCATTGCCAAAAAGCCTGCCGGAATCGCTATCTCCGCTATTGATTCGCCGCTGCTCGTACAGGCAGTGAACAAGGCGGTCGATGCCGGTATTCCTGTGGTCATGTTTGACGCGGAATCCCCCGGTAGCAAATCGTATTCCTTTTTGGCGACAGATAACCGCAATGCAGGCGATATTGCTGCCGGACAAATGGCAGAACGCACTGGCGGCAGTGGACAGGTCGCGATTATTACGCTCGGCAATCAGCAGAATCACAAAGACCGAAGCGGAGGATTTGAAGAAGCGATTCGGGAGCGATATCCACAGATGAAGGTTGTAGCCGTCGAGAATGATAACGGTGATGCCGTGCTGGCCGAACAGCTGACGACCAAGCTGCTTACCCAATATCCCAAGCTAAAAGGAATCTTCATCACTGAGGCGACCGGAGCCTATGGTGTCGGTTCGGCAGTGGAGCAGCATATGCAGTCCGGTACCGCCAGCAGTTCCAATAAGCCGGTCATTATCAGCTTTGATACCAACAAGGAGACGCTGGATATGATTCGCTCCGGAACGATAGAAGCGACGATTGCCCAGGGAACCTGGAATATGGGCTACTGGTCGCTGCAGTATCTGTTTCATCTGCATCATGGATTAACGGTACCTGCCCCCTCGCTGAGCGGGATCGTCTCGCCGGTACCGGTGCGAGTGGATACGGGAGTATCCGTAGTGACTCGGGAGAATGTAGAGGATTATTATGCCAAATAAGAACACCGACGGACGTCTGCGAAGCTGGCTGCAGCAGGATTGGCGCCGCTGGCATCCAGAGAATCTGCCACTGCGGGATCAGCTTATTGCGCTGTTCCTGCTGGTGGGTATTTTGCCTGCTATTCTGCTGGGCATCATGGTCAACTGGACGTCTGACCGGATTATTGAACATCAGGTAACCGATAATACGCTGCAGCTGATCAGCAAGGTCAACCAGACGATCGATACGTACATGCAGCATATGCAGAGTATTACCTATCTGATCAGCTTTGATACGGATGTGGATTCTTTTATGAATGGCAAGACCGAAGCCCAGACACTGGCAAAAGATAATAAACAGCCTGCCGGGTCGGGTTCTTCTTCGTCTAATGATAACAGTCGACTGCCGTCAAAAGGACAACAAAGGGTATCCCGACAGTCCTCATCCGGCGCTGCAGCCGGTAATGATCTGAGCAGCAGCGAGCTGGCCGGAACGGCTGGCAACGGTACGTTGTCCGGTACATCCATTTATCAGATTCGCCAATTCCTACAAGGGTTCACGACTGTCTATCCGGAGATTGCCGGGATTCTGATCGTGAATAGCCGGGGAGAATATATCAGTAACGAAATGTATGCCCGTTCACCGGAAAGTCTCACACATGAACAATGGTACCGACAGGCGGTAGAGCATCAGGGTATATTCACTATTGTGGGGCATCCTGCCGGTCGCAACGCAACCAATCATACCAATTACCGGGACAGTGAAGTGATCTCGGTCGCCCGTTCGCTTAATGATCCGAAAACCGGAGAAGTCCGCGGTGTGGTACTGATCGATCTCAAGCTGCGGGTTATCGCCCAGGCTGCCAAAGATGTAACGCTGGGCAAAACCGGCTATCTGATGGTTACCGATTCGCGTGGGCGGCAGATCTATGCACCGGAAGGCCCCTTTGAGCAGACGGTGCCGGCGAAGCTGGCTGCTGCACTCGCAGGGGGGCAACAGAATGTATTTACCGAGGAGATCCAGGGTCAGCAGCTGCAGTTCGTGTATACCACTTCCAGTTATACGGGATGGAAGACGGTAGGTGTATTCCGGTTTAGCGAATCAGTAGCCGAAGCAAGAACGATACGCTTTTATGTAGTGATCTTCCTGTTCTTTGTCTGTCTGTTTGGACTGACTGCATCGTATGGATTATCCCGCTCCATTTCCCGGCCGATCTACCGTCTGTCTTCATTGATGCAAAAGGCTGAAGCAGGCGATATGACCGCACGTTATATGAGCAGCCGTCGGGATGAAGTGGGCATGCTCGGACGCAGCTTTAACCGGATGATTAATGAAATACGCAATCTGATCCAGCTCAACAAACAGCAGGAACAGCAGAAAAGGGAAGCGGAGCTGCGCAGTCTGCAGGCGCATATCCGCCCCCATTTTCTATATAATACACTGGACACGATTCAGTGGATGGCCCGCCGCAAAGGCGCAGAAGATATTTCCGGCATGATCGATTCCCTGTCCAAGCTATTTCGGATCGGACTCAGCAGGGGGAGTGATATTATCACATTATCGGAAGAAGAACAGCATGTACGGAGTTATTTGCAGATTCAGGAGACACGCTACCGGGATCGGCTTAATTATCGGCTGGAGGTAGACGAGTCGATCCGCAATGTCTATGTGATCAAGCTACTGCTTCAGCCGCTTGTGGAAAATGCCATCTACCATGGGATCAAAGCGCGGCGTGGTCCAGGAACCATCCGCATCCGGGCAGAGCAGCAGGAAGACAAACTGATTTATACTGTTGAGGATGATGGTGCCGGGATTAGCGAAGCGCGTCTGATCTGGCTGCGCAGACAGCTGGAGCATCCGCTGGAAGTGATCGGGAGTCAGGGACCGGAACCGGCAGGCAGCTATGGCCTGCTGAATATTCAGGCACGGATCCATCTGGCCTATGGCACTCGCTATGGACTGACGATGGATCATCGGGAAGGCGGCGGGACGATCGTACAAGTTACCCAGCCGCTGCTGTGGCAGTTCCCAACATCCTTAATTCGCCAAGGAGATGAAGAATGATGAGTACATTGCTGAATGTAATGATTGCCGATGACGAACCGATTATTCGTGAAGGAATACGTGATGCGGTAGACTGGAGCAGTCTGGGCATGATCGTGGCGGCAGAGGCAGAGGATGGCGAAGAAGCACTGGAGATTGCACTGCGGCAGGATATTGATATTCTGCTCGTGGATATGAATATGCCATTCATGAATGGCATCTCGCTGATGAAGCGGCTGCGGGAGGAACGTCCTGGCTGCCGATTTGTCATTATTACCGGTCACGACGAGTTCAGTTATGCCCAGGAAGCGATTCGGCTGGGAGTCAAAGATTATATCCTCAAGCCGGTTGATCCGGTGCATCTGCAGGAAGTACTGGATCATATCCGTACCGAGCTCAATGGGGATCAGCAGCAGGAGGAATATCTCAAGCTGGCGACCGATCAGATCCAGCGCAATATTCCGCTCTTGCGCGAGCAGTTCTGTCTGGAATGGCTGAATGGACGTCTGCGGCAGGAGGAGATTCGGCGCCAGCAGGAATTTCTCGGGTTACCGGCAGCCCAGCCAGCGGCACTTACGTTGATACGCTGGTCGGGACAGGCAGAAGGACGTCCGCCGCTCAAAGAACAGGATAAACAGCTGCTGCTGTTTGCGATCGGCAATATTGCGGCCGAGCTATTGTCCCATATTTCACTCGTGATCTGCCGTGAAGATTCCGGCACGATCGTCCTGTTCCTCTGGGAAATACCTGCTGCCCATATGGAAGAACGTATTATCGCGGCTGTTCGTGATCATATCGGTCTGCATGTGCAGGTCTGGACACAGCCGGTCACCAATGAAGAAGAGCTGGAAGCTATACAGCCATCAGAGCTGCTGCATGAGACGTACCGCCAGCTCAAGCGTGAATGGAAGGAACATTCCGGTCTGTCTCCACTCGTGCGACGGGCACGCAGCTATATTATGGAGCATTATGCCGATCCAGAGCTGACGCTGGAACAACTGGCAGATACTTTGCAGGTATCCTCTACTTATCTTAGCCGGGTTATGAAAAAGGAGCTGGGACAGTCCTTTATCCATGTGCTGGTGCATGCCCGGATACAGCGGGCTGTACAGCTGCTGGAAGAAAGTGACCGATCGATTCTGGAGGTGGCGGAGGAAGTGGGATATGAATCGCAGCATTACTTCAGTACGGCTTTTAAAAAGGTTATAGGCGTTTCACCTAATCGCTATCGTCGTGATGTTTCATCTGGCTAAATGGAGCGCTGTTACTTGCTGTCTATCTGCGGGTATAGTATAATGGACGAGGTATTATAACCTATCGCAAGCTGAATCCTACTTGTCGACAGGATCAGTGCCATTCCTTTTAATAATCGAATACATTGGAAATACCGGAGGAGCCTGTCATTACAGGCTCCTCTTTGTCTTTTTTCGGACATAGGGATGGAAATCATCGGTAATTCGCAGGTACCTGTTTATGGGTACTATAGGAGGACGGGGTTCTGTAGAAGCTGGTGGTCTATTGCAGCTTCTGCTGTTTTGTCGACAGACAGGAGGAATGTTTGTTTCCGGCAGCTACAAGCCGCGACAGACTGATATATATATTATGGATTTGGGGGTGCTTACAAGAGTGTATTTACTGCATGCTGCTATTTTGGCTCCATTTGTGCTGGCTGCACTGGTACCAGCCATTCGGAAAGGTACCAAAAAGATACATACCGGCTGGATTGTACTTATATTGCCGGTGCTGCTGTTTCTGAATTTCCTGCGGTATCTTCCGATTGTTCGCAACGATGTAAGCGAGACATTCTCGCTACCGTGGATACCTTCACTTGGTATTAACTTTACGGTCTATCTGGATGGGCTGGGATTGTTATTTGCCCTGCTGATTACAGGGATTGGTGCATTGGTTGTACTGTATTCCATCTATTATTTGAACCCGGAGCAGGAAGCGATTCACCGGTTTTATCTGTATCTGCTTCTGTTTATGGGAGCAATGCTGGGAATTGTGCTATCGGATAATATGATTGTGCTTTATACGTTCTGGGAATTGACGAGCATTTCGTCCTTCCTGTTGATTGCTTTTTGGTATGAACGTGATCGTTCGCGTTATGGGGCGCTCAAGTCTATGCTGATTACGGTGTTCGGCGGTTTTGCGATGCTGGCGGGATTTGTTGTTCTGCATCATATGACCGGTACATGGAGTATTCGCGAGACGATTGCTATGGTCGGAAATGTACAGGGACATCCACTGTTCCTGCTGGCGATGATTCTGATCCTGCTGGGAGCCTTTACCAAGTCGGCCCAGTTTCCTTTTCATATCTGGCTGCCGGATGCAATGGAAGCCCCGACACCGGTCAGTGCCTATCTGCACTCGGCGACGATGGTCAAGGCAGGGATCTATCTGGTTGCCCGTTTCAGTCCGGTATTTGCCGGTCAGGCAGAATGGTTCTGGATCGTCTCACTGGTCGGTATCATTACGATGTGTTACGGATCGATACTGGCAGTAAAACAGACGGATCTCAAGGCGCTGCTGGCCTACTCGACGATCTCGCAGCTTGGTCTGATCATGTCGCTGTTTGGCGCAGGGTCGGCAGCGGTGTATTACGGATATGGCGAAGAGTCGATGATCTATGCGGCAGCGACAATGGCAGCCATATTCCACCTGGTCAACCATGCAACATTTAAGGGCGCACTATTTATGGTTGCCGGAATTGTCGATCATGAGACAGGTACGAGGGATATTCGCCGTCTGGGCGGTCTGATTTCACTGATGCCGATCAGTTTTACCGTTGCCTGTATCAGCGGATTCTCGATGGCTGGAGTGCCTCCTTTTAATGGGTATCTAAGCAAGGAAATGTTCCTGGAAGCAATGGTGGAACTGACCCATCTGCATATCTTCGAACTGGGTACATGGGGCATATTGTTCCCGATTCTTGCTTTCCTCGGAAGTGTATTCACATTTGTGTACAGCATGATTCTGATCTTCAAAACATTCCGTGGACCGCTGCAAAAAGACAAGCTCGGTATAACGCCGCATGAAGCACCAGCAGGTATGCTGATTTCTCCGGTAATCTTGGCGGTCTGCGTGGTTGTACTCGGATTGTTCCCAAATGTGCTCTCCTACAGCATTATTGAGCCGGCCATGCGTTCGGTACTGCCTTCGCTGGTAGCACCAGGAGAACATTTTGATGTGCATATCTCGTTCTGGCATGGATTTACCCCGGCACTGTTTATGACCGTGGGTGTTATCGTACTGGGAACTGTACTGTATCTGTTGCTGAATTGCTGGAAAGGCATCTATGCGATATATCCGGACAAGCTGAGCTGGAATCATATGTACGACAGTCTGCTGCGTTATGGAGAGAAAGCTTCTCGCGTGCTGACGGATGCTTATATGAACCGCTCCGCTCGCAATTATCTGGTCTATATTTTTGGATTTATGGTCATTGTGCTCGGTGCGGCATTATGGCGAGCGGATGTATTATCGCTCGTGACGCCGGATACGGCACCTATTAATATTTACGAAATTGTACTGATAGCCCTGCTGGTTATTTCGGCGGTTGCGGTTCCTTTTGCCCGGCAACGACTGATTGCAGTCATTATGACCGGTGCAGTCGGCTATCTGGTTACTTTGTTCTTTGTCCTGTTCCGTGCTCCGGATCTGGCTCTGACACAGATGATTATCGAGACGGTATCGGTTGTACTGTTCTTGCTCTGCTTTTACCATATGCCGGAACTGCGCCGTGAAGTGAGCAGCCGCAAATACCGTTCGCTGAATATTATAATAGCTGTCAGTGTAGGTGTGGTTGTAACGTTAATCTCGCTCAGTGCAAGCGGCAGCAGCAGCTTTGAGAGTATTGCCGATTACTTTGTCAAAAACAGTCATGATCTGGGCGGCGGCGATAATGTAGTCAATGTCATTCTCGTGGACTTCCGTGGATTTGATACGATGCTGGAAATTACGGTACTTGGTATTGCCTCGCTGGGAATCTACTCGATGATCCAGCTTCAATTACAAGGCAGGGACGCAGGAGCACGTATTCTGTATTTGCACCGCAAAGTAACACTGGCTCCCAAAGTACCGATCGGACGTACACGCAAAGAAACGGCCACAGTCGCCAAAAACATGAAACAGTTCAAGAGCAATGATGTCATTTTGGAGACGAGTACCAAAGTCATTGTATTTATTATCCTGACATTTGCCCTGTATCTGTTCTTTGCCGGACACAACAATCCGGGTGGCGGTTTTGTTGGCGGTCTGATGGCAGCATCGGCACTTGTGCTGCTCGCACTTGCATTTAATGCGGAGACGGTAAGACGGGTACTTCCGCTGGATTATCGTGATATTATGGCAGCCGGGCTGTCTGTGGCTTATCTGACAGCGATAGGTTCATTCGTATTCGGAGCGCCTTTCCTGAGTCATGCTTTTGGTTATTTTGATATTCCATTCCTCGGAAAGACCGAACTTGCCACGGCACTGATTTTTGACCTGGGTGTGTTCCTGACGGTATTGGGTGTCACGATGACAATTATTTTACAGATAGGAGAGGATCGCTGATATGGAAGTATGGATGTCTATCGCTATCGGTATACTATTCGCTGTAGCCGTGTATCTGATTCTATCGCGAAGTCTGCTGCGGATTATTCTTGGCACATCGATTCTGACGCATGGGGTGCATCTGTTGCTGCTGACCATGTCACGGCTAAAGACCGGAGCCCCACCGCTGCTGGGAGAAGAATCCGGTACGTATGTCGATCCGCTGCCCCAGGCTTTAATTCTGACTTCTATTGTTATCAACTTTGGAGTCACTGCTTTTTTCTTTGTACTGGCGTATCGTTCCTACATACGTCTGAAGACAGACGATATGGAGGAGGTGAAGCGCAAAGGTGGCCAATAACCTGTTGATTTTCCCGCTGCTGATTCCGCTGGTAGCGGCGGTAATCCAGATTTTTGCTCGAAATCATGTAGCTGTACAGCGCATCATTGGTGCGATTGCCGTGCTGGCGAATATCGGTATTGCTGTTTGGCTCGTAGCCACGGTGCAGATGCACGGTATTCAGATTCTGCCGATGGGCGGCTGGGCAGCTCCCTATGGAATCGTATTTGTTGCAGATATGTTCGCTGCACTGCTTGTACTGACGACTTCGATTCTCGGTGCGGTATGTTTGTTTTATGCGTTTGCCAGCATCGGAGAAGAGCGGGAAAAGTATCATTTCTATCCGTTCTTTCAGTTTTTGCTGGTCGGTGTATATGGATCGTTCCTGACGGGCGATTTGTTCAACCTGTTTGTTTGTTTTGAAGTCATGCTGATTTCTTCGTATGCGCTGATTGTACTGGGAGGTACACGTCTGCAGTTACGGGAGACGCTGAAATATATTTTGATCAATATTATTTCTTCTTCTTTCTTCGTCGCTTCACTGGCTTATCTGTATGGAGCAACCGGTACGCTGAATATGGCGCATCTGTCCCAGCGGGTAGCTGAAGTGGGACAGACCGGCATCCTGAGCGTAATTGCCTTTTTGTTCCTGATTGTATTCAGTCTCAAAGCAGGGATGTTCCTGTTCTTCTGGCTGCCGGGTTCCTATGCGGCACCACCATCGGTCATTACGGCTATTTTCGCCGGATTGCTGACCAAGGTGGGGTTGTATGCGATTTTGCGAACCTTTACCCTGATTTTCTATCATGATACCGGATTCCTCTATACGTTGATCGGCTGGATGGGTATTGCGACGATGATCCTTGGTGTGATCGGTGCGGTAGCTTACCGGGATGTGAACAAGATTCTGGTCTATAATGTCGTAGCTGGTGTAGGACTGATCGGATTTGGTCTGGCAACGGCCAATACGGCAGGTATGGAAGGCGCAATTTTCTATATGCTGCATGATATGATCCTCAAAGCGCTGTTGTTCCTGCTGGCCGGTATTATGATCGGAGCAGCAGGCACATCCAAATTGACACAAATGAGCGGACTGATCAAGCGAATTCCTGCTACAGGCTGGATGCTGTTCGTAGCCGGGCTCGCTCTGGCAGGTGTACCGCCACTGAGTGGATTCGCCGGCAAACTGCTGATTGTGCAGGGCGGTATGGAGCGCGGATGGTATGCGATGACCCTGATCAGCCTGGCTGCCAGTCTGCTGATGCTGTACTCGATTATGCGAATCTTCATGCTGGGATTCTGGGGCAAGGACCGTCCGCTGGCCGATGAACGCAAAGAGCTATCCGACGATATTTATCAGGAATGGGCTGCAGAAGAGGGGCATCCCGACCTACTGCCGGATGATCGTGATGAGCTGCTAGACTATCGCTGGTCATCGTTTCATCCAAAGCGGCTGGTCGGTGCAGCCTCGGTGCTGTTTGTTCTGGTTATTGTGATCGGACTGGGATCGGGCTGGGTGTATACGTATGTCGCAGAGGCGGCATCGGTACTGGAGAATCCGGCTGTTTATATTCAGGCTGTGCTGGGAGGCGGTAGATAGATGGCCTTTCAAATTATACTGAATCTGCTGATTGCCCTGGTCTGGATGTCGCTGAATACAACGTGGAATCCATTGAATTTTGTGATTGGTTATATTATCGGGCTGCTTCTCATTTTCGCATTTAAGCGGTTTTTCCCGCATGATTTTTATGGTCACAAATTATGGGCTATTTTCAAGCTAATCTTGCTATTTTTCTCTGAATTGATCAAGTCCAGCATTGTGGTGCTCCGGCACATCGTGTCGCCACGGCTGAATATTAATCCTGGTATTCTAACGCATCATACTGATCTGACATCCGACTGGGAGCTGACACTGCTCTCGACGCTTGTCACACTCACACCGGGTACCGTATTGATTGAGGTATCGAGAGAGCAGCATCTGGTCTATATTCATGCAATCGATATTCAGGATGAGAACAAGATGTCCGAAGATATCCGCAATACATTTGAAAAAGCAATCAAGGAGGTGACGCGATAATGCTACAGGTATCGATGTTTATCGCGCTAATCCTCCTGGCGCTGGCGGTTGCAGGTTGTATGTATCGTGTCCTGCGTGGCCCATCCATGGCAGACCGTATTACTGCACTGGATACGGTCGGGGTAAATATTATTGCAATTATTGTGGTACTGTCCATGATGCTGGATACGCAGGCTTATCTGGAAGTGATGCTGCTGGTCGGTATTCTCGCATTTCTTGGTACGGTTGCTTTTGCCAAATATATTGAGCGAGGGGTGGTGATCGAACATGAACAAGAAGACCGAGATGATATCGATGATTCAGATGATCGGTGAGCCGATTATTGCGATTCTGATACTGATTGGGGCTATACTCAGTGTACTGAGCGCATTTGGTATTATCCGCTTCCCCGATGTGTATCTGCGTGCCCATGCCGCGACCAAAAGTGCGACCCTGGGTGTTTTGTGTGTACTGCTGGGCGGATTCCTGTTCTTTTGGATCTTCGATGGGTATCCGAGTATGCGGATTCTGCTGGGAATCGTGTTCGTGTTCATCACTGCTCCGGTGGCTGGACATCTGAATGCCCGGGCTGCTTACCGCACGGGCGTACCCCTTTGGAAGCTGGCCAAGGATGAACTGAAGCCGGCGCTCAAGAAAAAAGGGATCGACCGGGAAAAGGCAGAGAAAGAACCGCTGAATTAGAAATGGGTTTCCTTGCACCTCTGAAGAAATGAAAAGCAGCAAACAAATTCTAATTAAAAAACAGTATATAAGTATAAGCATGATCAAGAAAGCATGGCAGCATAGAGAAGAATTAATTTCTCTGACTGCCATGCTTTTTTTGCTGGTGCGTGTAGTCTTTGATTCGATAATTTAATGATTAAAAGTAGCTAGAATCGATCATCGGAAAATAAACGATATTGGAATAGACGGAAAGGTTCTGCTATAATCTGATTGTTAACCAATAAATTAAAAATAGGTTAACAATAAAAAGGTGAAGGTGACGTATGATCAATCAAATGTCTACTCAATCATGGAATGAACTGGCAGTACAGGCTATACATAAACAACAGATTTCCCGCGAACAGGCGATGCATATACTGCGTGCCGAGGATGGTGAGCTGTTGCCGCTGCTGCATGCAGCGTATGCAGTACGCCATCATTTCTATGGCAACAAGGTCAAGCTCAATATGATTATCAATGCCAAAAGCGGCTTATGCCCGGAAGACTGCGGCTACTGTTCGCAATCGATTGTCTCTACAGCACCTGTCAGCAAGTACAGCCTGCTGGATAAGGAGACCCTGCTGGCAGGTGCGCGGGAAGCCATGAACCGCCAGGCAGGCACTTATTGTATTGTTGCTTCCGGCAGAGGTCCATCCCGCCGTGAGCTGGATCAGGTGGTCGAAGCTGTGCGGGAAATACGGGAAACAATGCCGCTCAAAATCTGTGCCTGCCTTGGATTGCTGCAGGAAGATCAAGCCCGTCGATTGGCGGAAGCGGGTGTGCATCGTTACAATCATAATCTGAACACAAGCAGTGAGCATTATACCTCTATCACAACCACTCATACGTACGAACAGCGGGTTAATACGATCGAGCAGGTTAAGGGCAGTGGTATGTCTCCATGCTCCGGGGTGATTATCGGAATGGGGGAAAGTGACGAGCAGATTGTCGAAATGGCTTATGCCCTGCATCAACTGGATGCAGACTCGATTCCAGTTAACTTTCTCAATCCGATTCCCGGCACACCGCTTGCTGATCAGCAGCGTACCAATGCCCGCAAAGCACTGAAAGTACTGGCACTGCTGCGGTTCATTTGTCCGGATAAGGAGATTCGTGTTGCTGGCGGTCGTGAGCTGAACCTGCGTACACTCCAGCCTCTGGCATTGTATGCGGCCAATTCGATCTTTGTCGGGGATTACCTGACAACACCGGGACAGGAGGCTGCGCTGGATTATCAAATGATTGAAGATCTCGGTTTTGAGATCGAACATAATGCGCTGGTATAGCGTGTTTATACGATGCGTCCATATAACACAAGTTCTGCTAGATTTGCTTCATCCACTCCAGAAAGGAATAAGGAACATGGCTCCGGTTAAGCCTGGAGATCTTGAATAGGTAGGTGGAAGGAAAGATCTCCCGGCTTAAAGGTCGCCACGCTTCCTTATTTCCTTCCTTGCGTTCCGTGTGTAGATATGATTATGATGCTGGCAATATGTGCTTGCCTATTGGGCTTGTGGATTGCGATTTAATTTATCGTTCGCGCTTGAGGAATGTTAACAGCCTTCTATCCGCTCATACAGCTGCTTTTTGAAATGGCTGCTTTATGAGAGATAGAAGGCTATGATTAGGAATCCTCATGTGAAGAGTTGACTGTAATAGTATGGACCAGCATTCGCACTACAGGCATTACGATATCATCATAAGCGACGGTAGTGCCGTAGTCGGGCAGGCGGGTCATACTCATTCGCTGGAGTACACCCATCAGGGTTTGGAAAATAAAGAAACCGCTGTGTACCGGGTTCAGGTGGCTGGACAGGGAACCATCGGCGATGCCTTGTTCCAGAATAGGCTGCAGAAAGCCCTGACGACCTTCGGTATTAATGAACTGCTCGTATTGTTGTTTGAGTTCCGGGCTGGCTGTGCCGGAATCGTAGTACAGATCGAACAGCGTAATAAAGCGCAGCTGACGAGGATAGTTTTTGGCATAGTCCACCCATCGGTACAGAATAGACTCCAGCTGCTGTCTGCCTGAACCGGATACTGAGGAATCGGGCAGTATATACTCGGTCATCTGCTGCATGATGCTCATCTGTACTTCGAATACGAGCTCATCCAGTGAACTGAAATGTTTGTAAAAGGTAACCCGGCTGATTCCGGCGAGCTGACACACTTCGCGGATATTCACGTCGGGAAAATTCCGCTGCAAAAATAATTCCCTGCCGGCGGTAATGATTTCTTCGCGATGCTGATTTTTGACCTGCTGATGCCAGGATTCATTCATGTTCAACTACTCGTTTCCTGAGTGATTTGCGTCGCTGGCGGGTCAGTCCGATCGCAGCGAGCAGAATAAAAGCACCCACAATATACGGCAAATGAATCTGCCTGTCAAACAGCGTACCTGCCAGAATCGGGCCGGCAATATTGCCAATGCTGCCATACGTGGTATTCAGCCCCGCGACAAATCCCTGCTGATCGCCTGCCTCATGCGACAGCAGCGTATTCACTGTTGGACGCAGCAGGGCATTAAAAGCGAAAAACAGTGAAGACACAATCAGCAGATAGGCAAAGTTAACCGGAATCAGCATAAGCAGAAGTGCCAGCGCCGTCATGAACAGCGACAGGCGGATCAATCGATACTCGCCGATCCAGCGGATACATTTGTCCAACAGTCCAACCTGAATAATAATGCCGATCAATGCACCAAGCGTAATCAATATAGCGATCTGCTGAGAAGTAAATCCATATTTCTGTTCTATATATAGTGAGTAGACCGTCTCATAATTGACCAGCCCAAAAGTCATCACGAGAATCAGCAGCAGGTAACGGAAATACGGCGTATGAAATGACTGCAGCAGCTCGCGAACCATAGATGGCTGCGAATGTTCCGCAGTCCGGGCCAGCTGCCTTTTGGCGAGACTGAGCGTCTCCGGCAGCAGCAGGGTCAGCAGCGTAGCAGCCAGTCCTAATCCTGCTGCCCAGTAATAAGGCATGCGTATGCCGTACTGGGCGATGATTCCGCCGATTCCCGGTCCGAGCACCATACCCAGATTCATCGCTGCACTGATATAGCCCATCCCTTTGGCTCGGGTATCGCGAGTGGTCACATCCGCTACATACGCAAGCACGGAAGGTACCATAATTCCAAGCCCGATTCCACCGATAAAACGTGCCAGATACAGAATCGGCAGCTGATGCGACACGGCAAACAGATAATCCGAGATCACGGTGAAAAATAAACCGGCCAAAATCATTTTCTTACGTCCGTACCGGTCGGACCAGCGTCCGCCAATCGGAGAAAATAAAAACTGGGCCACGCCAAAAGCAGCCACCATATAACCGGCAGCCGTACCCGCCGCATCAAACTGCCGCAGATAATCCGGCAAAATCGGAATAACCATTCCCTGACCCAGCAGGGCAATAAACAGATTCAGCATCAAAATGCTGAGGGGGAGCATGGTTTTGAGTGATGTTGACATAGATTCCTCCTGAATCATTAGGTTTACACAAAGTAATCATTTACTATATGTAAACCATTATAGGATTCCAGGGATCTATTTGTAAACGATATTTACCTGACAGGTATAGCGAAAATATACGATTGTACTCAATAAAATAAGAAATAAAATAGAGAGTAACTTGTGATAGGATACAAGTTACTACAATTTTCCCAAAAGGAGGTGGAGTAATGAAAGAAGATCGGAAAATAGCAGCCGTCATTCTTGTCGTTGTACCTATCCTTTGTGTTGCTTATCTGATTTTTAATAATGAGCTGCTGATCCCGCCCGGATATAGCCAGGCATTGGATGGATATGTCATCTCCCGTACGTTAATGATTATATTTGGTTTGTATTTGGTAACTCAGTTGGGCTACTTTATATTGAACATGACCAAAAAGGACTAGTCTGCGACTGGTCCTTTTTGGTATACATATTGGTTCGTACAGATCTTCGTCTGCTCAAGACTTCCTGCTGAATAGCAGTTTATTGATTTTCCTTTTCCAGACCCTCTACCTGCAATCCTCGTTCTTCAAAAATCCGTTTGGCGACAAATACAGCGTTCAGCACACGGGGGAATCCGGTGTATGGCACACAGTGCATGATCGCTTCCATAATCTCCAGCGGCGTCAGTCCCACATTGAGCGAAGCGTTAATATGCACGTCCAGCTGAGGTTCACAGCCGCCCTGCGTTGTCAGTGAAGCGAGTGTAATCAGCTGCCGCTGCCGGGCATCCAGCCCCGGACGAGTGTAGATATCGCCAAAGGCAAATTCAATAATATACTTGCCCAGATCCGGTGCAATCGACTGCAGCGACTGGATAACCTGCTCTCCGCCATGTCCATCAATTTCACCGAGGCGTGCCCATCCTTTTTCATAACGTGTTGTATCCATTGTTATTTCCTCCTCCAGGTTTGGCATGTACATTGTCCGGGAGTACATACCGTGAATTCTGTCTATTCGTTGTCTCAATGATCAACCGACAGGATCAGCTTATCGCTTAGAGCGCGCTCAAAGGCAAGGCTTATTTTTGGTGGGTAGAGAGAATAGTGGAATCCGGTGTATTCGCAGTGAGATAGAATGATATAATAATCCCTATGGAAAATACGTATACGATTCAGCTAATTGCCGCCATGACCGGACTCAGCACCCATACATTGAGATACTATGAGCGTATTGATCTACTGCATCCCATCAGCCGGGATTCGATTGGATATCGCTACTACACGGATGGCGATATCGCATGGATCGAGTTCCTGATACGTCTGCGCCAGACCGGGATGCCGATCAGCGAAATGAAGCAGTTCTCCGAGCTGCGCAGCCAGGGCGATCATACTGCCGGACAGCGCCGGGAGTTGCTGGAACAGCACCGTCTGCATATTCACGAGCAGATGAGCAGACTGCAGCAGGATCTGTCGCATATGGAAAAGAAAATCGAATACTACCGAGACCTCGAAGCAGAGCAAAAGGAAGTATCGCCAATCCCATCCCAACATCAATAACAGCCTGCCGACAATAAAGCGAAAAACAGCAGAGCAAATAACAAAGCAGTATACAGGAGGGGCCACCTATGAATAGAAAAGTCGTCAATCATATCAGCGAACTGGTCGGAGATACGCCGGTTGTACGGCTGAATCGCCTGACTGAACCAGATAGCGCTGCCGTATATGTGAAACTGGAATATTTTAACCCGAGCGGCAGCGTCAAAGATCGGGCAGCACTGAATCTGATCGTACAGGCAGAACGAGATGGTCATCTGCAGCCTGGCAGTACGATTATCGAGCCGACCAGTGGCAATACCGGGATCGGTCTGGCAATGAATGCTGCAGCCAGAGGATACGGCGCAATCATGGTGATGCCGGATAATATGTCCCAGGAGCGAATCAGCATTCTGAAAGCTTACGGTGCACAGGTGGTACTCACCCCGGCTGCCGAGAAAATGCCCGGCGCCATTCGCAAAGCAGAGCAGCTGCTGACAGAGGTACCCGGCAGTTATATGCCACGTCAGTTCGATAATCCGGCCAATGCCGATGCTCATCGCCGGACGACAGCAATAGAGATTCTGGAGCAGATGGAGGGGGAACTGCATACATTTGTCGCTTCATCCGGAACCGGCGGCACGATTACCGGAACCGGCGAAACACTGAAACAGCATCTGCCCGACTTGCGTATTCTGGTTGTCGAACCGAAAGGCTCTCCGGTATTGTCCGGCGGTCAGCCCGGCTCGCACAAGCTCGTGGGTACGAGTCCGGGATTTATTCCTGCTATTCTAAACACTTCGATTTACGACGAGATTGTGCAGGTCGCTGATGAAGATGCCATTGCCACTATGCGCCAGCTTGCAGCAGTGGAAGGCATACTGGTCGGTCCTTCTTCTGCAGCTACCGTATGGACGGCTATGCAGGAAGCGAAACGGCTGGGCTCCGGTCACAAAGTACTCTGTATCGCACCCGATAACGGCGAGCGCTATCTGAGTATGAATCTGCTGTAACGGGCTGGACAAAACACTACATCCATAGCTGACCGAATCCTGAATCAACAGGTAGACGAGCAGCAGTTGAATAAAGATAGCGCATACATGCTTTTGTCTGCTACAATATTGCCGCTGGAAAATAATAAGGCATCATGAGGGAGGCACCATATATGAATAACCGTTCGCTTGGCAAGACAGGACTACAGGTCAGTGAAGTCAGCTTTGGTACATGGGCTATCGGAGGATCATGGGGACAGACCGATGAAGCTGAATCGCTACGTGCACTGGATAAGGCAATGGATGAAGGCGTGAACTTTTTTGATACTGCCGATGTCTATGGCGACGGGAAGAGTGAGCGATTACTCGCCCGCGCGACCAAAGGCAAAGAAGACCGGATTCATATCGCTACCAAGTTCTGCCGTCAGGGAGATATCTCTGATCCTCACACGTATTCCGAGCAGCAGGTACGCAAATGGTGCGAAGACAGCCTGCAGCGACTGGAGCGGGACACGATCGACCTGTACCAGATCCACTGTGCACCATTCGAGATTCTGCAGCAGGGTGCTGTATTTGAAGTGCTGGACAAGCTGCAGCAGGAAGGTAAGATCCGCGCATATGGTGTAAGCGTAGAGACTGTGGAAGAAGGATTGTTCTGTCTGGAGCAATCCGGTGTACAGGCGCTGCAGATTATCTTTAACATTTTCCGGCAAAAACCGATTGCCGAATTGCTGCCGCGTGCCGCTGAGCGCGAAGTGGGGCTGCTGGTTCGTCTACCGCTCGCCAGTGGACTATTGACCGGCAAATTCTCCGCAGATACGCAGTTTGAAGCGGAAGACCATCGCAACTTCAACCAGAATGGCGAAGCATTCAATGTTGGTGAGACATTCGCCGGTCTGCCTTTCCGTAAAGGGGTGGAGCTGGCTTCCCAGCTCGATTGGATCGCTGAAGGACGCGGCAATATGACCCGCGCTGCTCTGCGCTGGCTGTTGGATCACGAGCAGATTACCGCCGTTATTCCGGGCTTCAAAAATGTACGTCAGGTCGAAGACAATCTGGGTGTACTGTCAGCCAAGCCGTTCAGCGCGGAAGAACATGAACGTCTGCGCAAGTTCTATAACGAACAGATTCATGAACATATTCGCGGAGCGTATTAATAGACTAGTGGAAATGAAGCGGACTCCTAAAGAGTCCGCTTTTTTAAATTGTTTAACTATTTTCGCTTATTGAATTATTTCTTAACTTTAAAATTAAATGATTTCAAAATGGTAAATAAGTAATAAATTTGTTTTGAACATATGTTCGGAAGGTGAGGGAGAATAGATATAGAAATAAATATAAGTGATAGTATATTAAGACTACTTTTCCTCAAGAGAAGTAGTCTTAAAGTTCTTATGAGAAAGGAAGATAAACCATTACTAGTCTAGGAGATAAACATAGTGCTCCGGGAAATATGGCTGGGTACTTATTTCAACCTGAGAGAGCGTTATATTGGCTAGCAAAAAGCAGAAATGGTTCTATTATTGGTATAGAAACTGAAGATGATATTGTAAGAAAAGCAATAAATGCTGATGAAATTAATATTTATGAACAAGACAAGCATTCTATTTCTGAAAATATACCTTTTGGAGATCATAGTAAAGATCTATGGAATACACTAGGTATTTGGCTAAAAAAAATGGATGAGCCAGAATTTGATTTAGAAACTGCACAATTCCATCTCGTAACTAATAAAATTGTTAAAAAAGGTATTGTACTTGAATTTAAAAGTGAGAACACAAAAGAAAAGATAATTAAATGTGTTGAACGTTTGAGAAAAATAGCAACTAACGTTCCAGTTTCGTCTAAAAAGTATAGTGATTGTGTATGTTTATACTCTGATGAAAAAATAGCTGGATTGCTTAGTAAAGTTGTTTTATGTGATGGAAATTCTAATAGTTTTGGAAATGATTTGAAAGAAGAATTGAGATCATTGCTTTTAATTCCAGATAATTTACCATTTGAAGAAATTTATAATAATTTATTGGGATGGATTCATAGTACTACAATAAATTGTTGGCGTAGAGGATTACCTGCTTGGTTATCAAGACAAAAATTTATAAAGTATCATCAAAAGTTGTTATCAAGATATGAAAACAAAAAGTTTATTGAGACTAATAAAGAATTGATTATATTATCAGAAAATGAAAAAAATGAACAACATAATGAAATTTTCGTTCAACAACTTTATTTATTAGCCATAGAAAAAGAGAATGATACTTTAATAGATGCAATAGAAGATTTTTTGAGATGTAACTATGAACGTACCCGGATTAGTATAGCAGGGGATATTACAGCAACAGAGATGAAGATTTTTGACGACAATTTGACACAGCGTTGGAAAATGATTTTTTCAGAATATGAACGTAAATATAAAAGAGAGGCTCTTAAAAGCGATGAAATCGATTCTTTAGGAGAAGATTATGGATTAATTATTTACAACCAAACTATGAATCATAGAGAAAACTTAGCTGGGCAACCAACTGAACAGTTTTATCTAACTACAGGTAGTTATCATATATTGGCTAATAAAAAAGATTTACAATTAGGTTGGCATCCTGAATTCAAATCAATGCTTAGGAGAGGAGAATAATTTTGGGAAGTTTAGATGAATATGATATTGTACAGAATCTAGCTTTGGCATCTGCTGCTCTTTTGTCTTTTTCCATAAAATATTACGAAACTGTAAGCCAGACTAAAGGAATACAGTTACCTGTATTAATGTTGGTACTCCCATTAGTATTTAATGAATCTATAACTGATAAAATTTATAAGCGCCATTATAAAGGGGGATTATATAAATCATTGAATGAGGATAGAGCAATGTTTATTGGATTACAGGAACGTATGCAAGATATGTCTAAACTATCATTACAATCTATAAATGTATGTTTAGCAAGTAATTTTCTTATTTATGAAAAGAATGATTTCACTTTTATACCTACAAGGACTAAAATCAACAGATTTAAAGAAGTAGAAAGTTTGAAAAGGATTATTGCTGCTGCTGATAGATTAGGGCATTGGTTTGCAACAATTGATTTTGATGAATTGTGTAGAATTTTGAAAGTGAGGTTTTAAAGTGGATTTTAAGATAGCAAGTATTATTTTATGGCCCAAAAATTCTGGAAAAGAAATAAGAAAATTAGATTTTAAGTTAGATAAAATTAATGTAATTACAGGCGATAGCCAAAAGGGAAAATCTTCAATTATACCTATAATTGATTATTGTTTAGGAAGTTCTAAATGTTCTATACCAGTAGGTATTATCCGAGAAAAAACAGAATGGTTTGGCATAGTAATAAACGTGGAAAAGAAATTAATACTTATTGCCAGAAAAGAGCCCGGAGTTAAGGTGAAAAGTGACGATGCATTTTATAAAGAAGACGTTATATTAGATGATTTACCTAGACCTTATACTGAAACCAATATTGAATTTGTAAAAAACCGATTGAATGAAATTGTGGGTTTACCATATTTAACTTTGAGTAATGAAACTGATGAAAAATCCAAAAGTAAAAGACCTAGTTTTAGAGATTTTTCTTCATTTCAATTTCAGCCACAGCATATAATCGCTAATCCATATACACTTTTTTACAAAGCAGATACACATGCTAACCGAGAGAGGTTAAAACAGGTTTTCCCTTTAGTATTGGGTGCTTTAAATAAAGAAACACTGTATTTAAGACAGCAATTGAAAGAATTAGAGCAACAATATCAGCAAAAAGATAAAGAATTTAAAGAGTTTAAACGTACTACAGAACGTTGGTTATATAACATTAAAGCTTATTATATACAAGCTAAGGAATATGGACTTATACCTAGTGCACCTAATGATGAATTAGGGTGGTCTACTAGTATGTATATTAATTACTTATCTCAAGTACCGAAAGATATAAAGTATCGAGCATCAATAATTCAATCGAATGCTACAAATGAAGTTGTCAAAAAACTGAATCAACTCTTAAATGAGGAATTAGATACTTCACGTGATTTAGGAAATCTAAGACAAAAACTATATAAGATGACTAGACTTTTCGAATCAGAACAATTATATCAGGACTCTTTAAATTCAAAAAAAGAACGTTTACAACCAGCTAATTGGTTAATACAATTACTTCAACCACAAAATACTTGTCCATTTTGTGGAAGTGAGAACAGTAAAGCATATGATGAAATTTTACGTCTATATAATCACCAAGAGCAATTACAAACAAAGTCAAAAAATTTGAAAAACTCTTATAGTGTACTAGATAGAGAAATAGTAAAAATAAGATCTCAAATGCGTAGTCTAGAAAATTCTTTGAATTATATTAGACAGCAAAAAAAACAATTAGAAGATTCATCGGATGAAGTAAGAAATCGAAGACAAACTGAACAACAAATTTTTCGATTTGTTGGACGACTTGAAAAAGAATTAGATGATTATAAATTTATTTATGAAGACATAGATATGCAAGATGAACTTGAAGAATTATATAATCAAATGGTTGAATTAAGAAAGAAAGTAGATCCAAATAAGATAGAGTCAAGATTAAAGGTTGCTTTAGCTAGGATATCAGATGCTATTCAGAGATTTGCAGCCCAACTTGGAGTAGAAAATTCTGATCAATCAATAATACTTGATATTATAAATTTGACATTGCTCAGAGAAACAGGGCAAAGAAAAGATTATTTATGGGAAATTGGTAGTGGAGCAAACTGGATGGGATATCATATTGCAACAATGTTAGCTTTACATGAATATTTTATTCGTGAACTAAGTTGGAATCCAGTTTCTCAATTTTTGGTATTAGATCAGCCTAGTCAGGTATATTTTCCTGAAAAGATTGTTCAAAATGATAATACAATAAAAAATATACCTGAATATCAACAAGAGGATATTATACGAGTTCGGAAAATATTTACTGCTTTATCTACTTTATTAAACGTTCAAAACAGTAGCAAAAAGCTTCAAGTAATTGTAATTGAACATGCTGATGAAGTTACTTGGCTTGGAGAAGAGCATAATATTCATGTAGTAGCAAGATGGAGAGCTAGTAATGAAGCATTGATTCCAGACAACTGGTAACTCTATTTTCTGATTATCAAATTTTTATAATCAACTCAATTCATACTAAACTTATATATGTGTCTGATTAGTATTTTATTGCATAACCATATTTCATGATTTGAAAAATTAAAATTTTGTATTTAAGTTAAGTTAATTAAAAATTTATACATTTATTAAAAATCAGATCTAAGAGGTGAATCTCTTATTGATCTGATTTTTTTGTGATTTCCAATATAAGTCGGATTTTTATAAAAAAGGTCGCATAAGTGAAAAGACGGCTAGCAACCTGCAGTGCTATTATGCTTAAAGAAAGCGTTATCAATACAATTTTAACCAAATAATATTCATCGTAATGGACAGAAAGGAGCGTCTCTAATGAAACGGGGAATAATGCTGATACTGGTTACCCTGATGGTATTTACCCTGAGTGCCTGCAATCTGGCAGAAAGTGGCAGCGGTAGCAGTGACAAGGGTTATATCGGTATTGCGATGCCAACCAAGTCGTCTGCACGCTGGGTCGCGGACGGGGAGAATATGGTCAAGCAGTTCCAGGCCAAAGGATACAAGACGGATTTGCAATATGCGGAGGATGTGGTTGAGAACCAGATTTCGCAGATTGAGAATATGATCACCAAAGGTGTGGATGTTATTGTCGTCGCAGCGATTGACGGCAACACGCTCACCGATGTCATCGGCAAGGCACATGCCGAGGGTATCGAGGTCATCTCTTATGACCGACTGATCATGAATACGCCGAATTTAAGCTACTATGCGACATTCGATAACTTCAAGGTCGGTGTATTGCAGGCTTCCTATATTGAGGAGAAACTCGGCCTGGATAAAGGCAAAGGCCCATTCAATATCGAATTGTTCGGCGGATCACCGGATGATAACAACGCCTACTTCTTCTTCAACGGGGCCATGTCAGTGCTTCAGCCTTACATAGACTCCGGCAAGCTGGTCATTCAGAGCAAGCAGACTACCATGGCCCAGATCGCTACACTTCGCTGGGATGGATCGCTTGCCCAGGCACGGATGGATAACCTGCTGAGCGCCTACTATGGAAATGAGAAGCTGGATGCGGTTCTCTCCCCATATGACGGTATCAGTATCGGGATCATCTCCTCTCTCAAAGGGGTAGGTTATGGTTCCGCAGACAAACCGCTGCCGGTTATTACCGGACAGGATGCCGAGCTGGCTTCAATCAAATCGATTGTATTCGGCGAACAGACACAAACCGTGTTTAAGGATACTCGCAAGCTGGCCGAGAAAACCGTCGGCATGGTCGACAGCATTCTCAAAGGCGAACAAGCTGAAGTGAACGACACCAAATCGTACAACAACAATGTAATGGTCGTACCCGCTTATCTGCTGGACCCGGTATCTGTTGATAAATCGAATGTGAAAAAAGAAATTATCGAGGGTGGCTACTACACCGAACAGGAAGTATACGGCGACGAAGCACCTGCAAAATAAACAGAAAGGGGCAGAGCAACCATGTCCGATATCATTCTGGAGATGAAAGGCATTACCAAAACCTTCCCCGGCGTCAAAGCCCTGGAGAACGTGAATCTCAAAGTACGCAAAGGTGAGATTCATGCACTATGCGGCGAGAACGGCGCAGGCAAATCGACCTTGATGAAGGTACTGAGCGGCGTGTATGGTCACGGCACCTATGAAGGCGACATTGTTTTCGAAGGCAAGACCTGTGAGTTCAAAGGGATCAAAGATAGTGAAGAGCTTGGTATTGTTATTATCCACCAGGAGCTGGCGCTGGTCCCGTATCTGTCGATCGCCGAGAATATTTTCCTCGGCAATGAACGGCAAAAAGGCGGCGTCATCGACTGGAACGAGACGCTGCAGCGTACTCAAGGACTGCTGGACAAAGTAGGTCTGAGCGAATCACCGAACACATTGGTTACTAATATCGGAGTCGGCAAGCAGCAGCTGGTCGAAATCGCCAAAGCCTTTTCCAAACGAGTCAAACTGTTGATTCTCGATGAGCCAACAGCGGCACTGAACGAAGATGACAGCGAGAATCTGCTGGAGCTGATGCTCGGCTTCAAGAGCCAGGGGATCTCCTGCATCATCATTTCCCACAAGCTGAATGAAATTGCCAAGGTCGCTGATTCCGTTACGATTCTGCGGGATGGACAGACGATCGAGACACTCGATATGCACAAGGATCAAGTAACCGAAGATCGTATTATCAGCGGTATGGTCGGTCGCGATCTGACACACCGTTATCCGGAACGTCAGCCGAAGATCGGCGAAGTGACACTGGAAGTGAAAGACTGGAATGTCTACCACGAGCATCATGCCGACCGCAAAATGATCGACAATGTCAATTTGAACCTGCGGCGCGGCGAGATCGTCGGTATCGCTGGTCTGATGGGCTCCGGTCGTACAGAGCTTGCGATGAGTATTTTCGGCAAATCTTACGGCAAAAATATCAGCGGCACCCTGATCAAGGACGGCAAGGAAATCCGCAATAATGACGTGACCCAGGCGATCAAAAACGGATTCGCCTATGTCACCGAGGATCGCAAAAATTACGGTCTGATCCTGCTCGATGATATCAAGCGCAATATCTCGCTGACCGGTCTGGAGAAACTAACCAAATCTACCGTCGTGAATGAACACGAAGAAGTGCTGGTCGCCGAAGACATGCGCGGACAGATGAAGATCAAAACGCCGAATATCCTGCAGAAGACCAGCAATCTGAGCGGTGGTAACCAGCAGAAGGTCGTACTGGGCAAATGGATCTTCTCCGGGCCGGATATCCTGATTCTGGATGAGCCGACGCGCGGTATCGATGTCGGAGCCAAATACGAGATCTATACGATCATCAACCGATTGGCGGATGAAGGTAAAAGTATCCTGGTCATCTCTTCCGAGCTGCCCGAGATTCTCGGAATCTGCGACCGCATCTATGTAATGAATGCGGGTCAGATTACCGGCGAAGTAAACCGCGCCGAAGCGACCCAGGAAAAACTGATGACCTACATGACCAAACACAAAGCCAAGATATAACTACTAATTATCAACTATTTATTAACTACCCATATCACCAAAGGTTTTGACCTGCTCCATTCAACACTTCCCGCACGTAGCGGAGGCAAGGGATCATGCCAGAGACCGAATTAGAGAATGGATATTTACCGCTGCAAGCGGTCATTCCAAATATCCATTCTTTATCGGAGGTCGCCGGCATGTTCCCTTACCGAAGGGGTGCCTACTAAGTACGAAGAGTCAGAGCAAACCCACTATTCCATTCGAAAGGGGCTAATCAGCATGTCCAGCATAACCAAGCCGGTCAAAGGCAACGATAACGACAAAGGAAATGCATTTAGCAGGTTGTTCAAAGGAAATATCCGTCAATACGGTATGATTATTGCACTCGTATTCATTATGCTGCTTTTTGAAATTCTAACAGGGGGTCTGCTGCTCAAGCCGATCAATATCACCAACCTGATCCTGCAAAATAGTTACATATTAGTGCTGGCAATCGGGATGGTACTGGTTATCATCACCGGGCATATCGATCTGTCGGTCGGTTCGATCGCTGCCTTTGTCGGAGCGATCTCGGCGATCTTCATGGTCAACTGGCAAATGAACCCGGTGCTCGCGGTTATCCTGTCCATCGTCATCGGCGGACTGATCGGCGCATGGCAGGGATTCTGGGTTGCGTACGTGCGAATTCCCGCCTTTATCGTTACGCTAGCCGGGATGCTGCTTTTCCGCGGTCTGACGATGGTCGTGCTGGAAGGGCAGTCCATCTCGCCATTCCCGAACGGCTTCCAGAAGATCAGCTCCGGCTTTGTACCTGACTTTACCAATGCGGCAACGAATATTGTAGCGATTATCGCCGGTATTGCGCTGTCTGTACTATACATTGTGACTGAGCTGCGCAACCGTGCTTCCCAGCGCAAATACAACTTTGCAACCGGTTCACAGGGGTTATTCATTGCTAAACTGATTGCAGTAGTGGCAATCATCAACCTGTTTACCTTTGTACTGGCAAGTTATGCAGGGATTCCAACGATCCTCGTCCTGCTGTTCCTGCTGATCATCATCTACTCCTTTGTAATGAATAAAACGGTTATGGGCCGTCACGTTTATGCAATCGGTGGTAACGAGAAGGCAGCCGGATTGTCCGGTGTCAAAACGAAAAAAGTAACGTTCTGGGTATTCGTAAATATGGGCGTACTCGCAGCGATCTCCGGTCTGATCTTCGCAGCACGTCTGAATGCAGCAACACCAAGAGCCGGCACCAACTTCGAGCTCGATGCTATCGCAGCCTGCTTTATCGGCGGCGCCTCTGCTTCCGGCGGAATCGGAACCGTATTCGGAGCAATTATCGGTGGTCTGGTTATGGGCGTACTGAACAATGGTATGTCTCTAGTCGGTCTCGGTATCGACTGGCAGCAAGGTATCAAAGGTCTGGTACTGCTGCTGGCAGTAGCATTCGATATCTACAACAAAAACAAAGGTACAAGCTCCAACTAATACCAAGTCCATTCAATGATTGGACGGTATGCAAGTCCTAATTAAATCATGCACAGATACACTCTGGAATCAAAGGTGACGTTCGTATGAACAGATAGCCTTTGATCCCGGAGTGTATTTTTTGTGTATGCAAAAGATAAAATTATTGAACCGATATTTTTCAACTGGAGTACGTTACCCGAAAAATGAGACACCCAAAACGAAATATGGAACCTTATAACTTTCCTGACATCTGGGTATAATTGAACCTATAAATGTAATCGCTTACATAAATATGAGAAAAGGAGGCTGTTGCATGGAGACAGAGGTGAAAAGCGGCACGGACACCAAGCGCAAGACAAGTACCTCCACATCCGGTAGAATGCGCAGATGGTTCCGCCGTCTGTATACCCAGCGTCATCTGCAAGTGATGGCAATGCTCGGCGTAGTGTGGATGCTCATATTCAACTATGTCCCGATGTACGGCATTATTATCGCTTTCAAGGAGTTCAATATCGTTGAGAGTATCGCTGCCGCCCCGTGGGTCGGACTGGAACATTTCCGTGCCTTTATGGAAGACGAGAACCTGCCGGATGTAATCCGCAATACCCTCGGTATCAGCCTGATTAAGCTGTTTATCGGCTTCCCGCTGCCGATTTTGTTCGCACTATTCCTCAACGAACTTCGTTCGGTCCGATTCAAGAAATCTGTACAGACCATCTCGTATCTGCCGCATTTCCTGTCCTGGGTCATCCTGGGCGGTATCTTGACGACATGGCTGGCAGATGTAGGTGTAATCAACAATGTGCTGATGGCGCTGCATCTGATTGATCAGCCGATTTCGTATCTGGCAGAGCCGCAATATTTCTGGGCAATCGTTATCATCTCGGATATCTGGAAAGAGCTTGGCTGGTCTGCGATTATCTATCTGGCCGCCATGGCAAGCGTCTCCCCGGAAATGTACGAAGCCGCCACAATTGACGGTGCCGGACGTTTTCAGAAAATGTGGTATATCACGCTGCCGGGTATCCAGAGCACGATCGCGATCCTGTTCATTCTAGCAGTCAGCGGCGTACTTAATTCCAACTTTGACCAGATTCTGGTGCTGCGCAACTCGCTGAACGAGAGTGCCAGCAACGTCATCGACATTTATGTGTACCAGACCGGTCTACTATCCGGACGGTTCTCATATTCCACTGCGATTGGACTCATCAAGTCCATCATCGCACTGATTCTGCTACTGATTGCGAATCAGGTGACCAAGCGGCTGAACAACACTTCGCTGTTCTGACGAATTGCAGTGTATGGAAGCGAATGCTGATGTGATCTAAGACGACAATTGGAAATTATGTCTGAAAAGATAGCGAGCCTGAGATCAGACGCTCCGAAATTGGATTTGTCTTCTGCCCTCCGTTAAGATCCGATATCCCTGAATTCCGCTTGCAGCGGAGGATATCCGATCTTAAATGAGGCCGCTCCGCTGCTGAATACAAATTCCAATTCCTCCGCTCCGTGCAGGGAGGACAGGATGTGCTTCTTAGAAAGTGAGCCGATAATCAAAATCCAGTCTGAGATCAGGAGTTCACTAAAAGTATTTGTGCAATAAAGATACAAGTAATGCGGTCATCAGCCATTACAGCCGCACAGCTAGCTATCCTTCCCATAAACAAAAAAACCAAAAAAGCACTGGACACAGCTCAATATCCATTCACAATTAACCAGCAACCAGCAACCAGCAACCAGCAACCAGCAACCAGCAACCAGCAACCAGCAACCAGCAACCAGCAACCAGCAACCAGCAACCAGCAACCAGCAACCAGCAACCAGCAACCAGCAACCAGCAACCAGCAACCAACGATCCAACCCAGCAATCCCTAGCACCAACTAATCAATAACACCAATCCATCTCCAACATCAATAGCATCACCCAATAATCCCTGTACATCTACATGTTTCAAATGTACAACCCACAACAACAGCTTGCAGAAGCCTTTGCGAGTGGGGGCAGGAGAGGCGTGGATGGGGTGAGGCACGGAGCGGAGGGAAGGGAATTGGGGAAAAGGGCGACATTTAAGCCTGGATATCCACTGCTTTACCCCATTTCAGGATATCCAGGCTTAACAGGAGCCCGCTCCCCAATCCCTTCCCGCAGCGCTCCCCCTCAGCCCAGCCAACTGCCACTCCTAACCTCCCGCTCACAAAAGCGCCGAAAGCAGCATATTCTCCAAGGAAAGGAGCCAGTGTGATGTTAAATGCAGCCCGTCGTACACGCGGCGAAGCGATATTCGATACCTGCAATATGATTTTGATGCTGGCGATCTGCTTTTTGACCCTGTATCCCATCTGGTACGTGCTGATTAATGCACTGAATGAAGGTACGGATGCCATGCGGGGAGGAATTTACTGGTGGCCGCGTATATTCAGTCTGGAGAGCTTCCGGGCGGTATTCCAGAGTGAAGGTATTATGCAGGCGATGTGGATTACCGTCGCCAAGACGTTGATTGGTACAGTGATCCATGTATTTTTCACCGCGATGGTCGCCTATGCATTGTCCCGGCGCGGACTGATCGGAGGCAAGGTATACATCTGGATCGGTACGGTAACACTGTTTTTCAGCGGTGGCCTGATTCCGACATTCCTGCTGATGAAGGATCTCAATCTGCTCGATAATTTTCTGGTGTATATTATCCCGGCGATGTTCAGCTTTTTTGATCTTATTATCTTTATGACCTTTTTCCGGGAGATTCCTGAAGGGCTGGAAGAGGCAGCACGAATCGATGGAGCGAATGACTGGGCGATTTTCCTCAAGGTGGTCCTGCCGGTCTCGATGCCGGTTATCGCTACCATTGCGCTATTCCATGGTGTCTACCAATGGAATGATTATTTTACCGGGATGATCTATATGAATGATACGACACTGCAGCCGATTCAGACATATCTGTACCGCGTGGTCGCCGAATCCAGCTCCAATCAGATGCTAGCAGCTGTCCCAGGCGGCATCAACCGGTCGGTAACTTCCCAGTCGATCAAGCTGGCGACGATGGTCGTTACGACCTTGCCTATCGTATTCGTCTATCCGTTCCTGCAAAAGTACTTTGTCAAAGGTATGATGATCGGTTCCATCAAGGGCTAAGCTTCGAATGGAGTTGTAGATACGTAGCCGATTGGACCGCATGACCAGCATTTTGTATATATACATTCATCCGTTACACACAGAGAGGGGTAATTGTATGAAAATCAAAGCTTCACGATGGTACAAACCAGCACTGGCTGTCGTAACCGCGAGCCTGCTAACGCTGACAACGGCCTGTTCCTATTTTGGTGGCGGCAGCCAGAGCGCCAGCGAGAATGCTACGCCTGTCAAGCAGGCATCCGCCAATGAACCGGGCTGGAAAGCAGATACGTCACCGATTACATTTGACTGGTATATGAACTTCTCCTGGTACACCGGGAGTGACTGGGGCAAAGATCCAACAAGCCAGTATATTACCAAAAAGACCGGTGTCAGCCTCAATTTTATCGTCCCGGCAGGAAATGAGAACGAGAAACTGAATACGATGATCGCTTCCGGCAAGCTGCCTGATTTTATTACACTTGCCTGGAGTGAAGATGCGGTGAAGAAAATGATCGAAGGCAAACTGGTACTGCCGCTCAATGAACTGGCCGACCAGTATGATCCATACTTTTACAAAGTGACCGATCCGGCCAAATTGTCCTGGTACACCCAGCCGGATGGCAATGTATATGGTTATCCAAATGCTTCCTCATCACCGGCGGATTTTGCCAAGTACGGCAAAAACTATCTGTCCAATCAGGTGTTCGTTGTGCGTAAAGACATGTACGAAGCACTGGGCAAACCGGATATGCGTACACCGGAAGGCTTCCTGAAGGCATTGGAAATGGCTAAAGAGAAGTTTCCGCAGGTGAATGGTCAGCCGCTGATACCGCTTGGTCTGCATGAATTTACCGAGAACGGCAATTACTCGCTGGAAGGCTATCTGCAGAACTTCCTCGCACTGCCAATGGAAAAAGACGGCAAGCTGTATGACCGGACGACCGATCCCGAATATATCCGCTGGCTGAAGACGCTGCGCCAGGCGAATCAGGAAGGTCTGCTCGCCAAGGATATCTTTATCGACAAACGTTCACAAATGGAAGAGAAAATTGCGCAGGGACGTTACTTTGCGATGTTGTATCAACGCAGTGACTTTAATACCCAGCAGAACGCGCTATATGCAAATGATCCCAATTCGGTATATATTGCGGTAGATGGACCTGCTAACGCGAATATGGATGAGCCGGTATTGAATGGTCCGGTAATCTCCGGTTGGACGCTGACCCTGATCTCCAAGGACGTTAAAGACAAGGCTAGAGCGATCCGATTCCTGGAGTATATGATCAGTGAAGAGGGACAAAAAGATATGTACATGGGTGAAGAAGGCGTAACGTACGATATGGTGAATGGCAAACCGCAATTCAAGCCGGAAGTACTCAAGACGCTGAACAGCGACCGTTCGGCTTTTGATACCAAGTATGGCGCTTCCCACAAATACTGGATGGAGATGAACACCAATATCACCGACCAGTGGAAGCCGGAAAGTGTCGAGCCGTTCAAACAGATGGAAGAGTGGACCAAAGGCAAAACAGTCAGCCGTTCCGAGTTTGACCAGCTCAATCCGACCGGTAATTCTCCGGAAGGTATTATCAATACGAAGATCGGACAGCTATGGGGCAAGACACTGCCCAAACTGCTGCTGGCTTCCTCGGACGCCGAGTTTGACCAGATTTTCCAGGATTATCTGAGCAAGCGGGAAGAATACGGACTGTCCAAAGTTCAGGCGTATCAGCAGGCTGAATACGAGAAGAATCTGGCCAAGCTGAATAAAAAATAATCCGGTTCGATGCTTGCCCATGTTCCTTTATTGTAGCGGACGAGGTGGCATGAACAGCCTGATCCATACGGACAATTCAGTACAATCAGAACAACCAAAAAATACCGCCGAAGTAGTCTGGACGACTGCTTCGGCGGTATTTTGGTATTAATCGATTTCCTGAATCTATTTATACATGATGTGCCAACTTGGTATGCTGATCGGCTGTTACAGTTACATTACTTTTTGCATGTGGAGCAGCTTTGCGAATGCCTGAATATTGGTATTAAAATCAGGTACCGTCTGAGACTGTTCCGCGGCCTGAACCAGCTGGACGACTTTATCATTAAATGGAGTTGGAATCCCATGTACGGCAGCAATACGCGGCACGACTCCATTGATATACTCGATTTCGGTTTTGCGTTTCTTTTCCAGATCCTGCAGCATGCTTGCTTTTAGCAGTCGGGATGGTTCCATCACCATGCGGAACGTTTGAATTCGCTCGGGAATATCTTTCTCGTTGTGCACTTCCAGAGAAGCGATATCGAATCCGCCCATTTTGGCAAAGGTCACACCGGCTGCATGTCCTGCCTTGATCGTCTCATCCGCAATATGAACGGCACTGGTGATCGCTGTCTCGTGATCCAGAATGTCACCGTATTCTCCGTTCAGTGCTGCCGACAATCCGCTAAAAGCGTTATTGATCAGCAGTTTGGACCATTTGGTACCTACCAGATTATCGGAAATATGCGTTCCGCCGACCAGCTCCAGTACAGATTGAATACGCTGAATCCGTTCGGTTATTTCGCCATTCAGTTCACCGATCTGGAAAGCGTAATTTTTGAATTGGGTATATTCGGTGGTCAATTTGGAAATGCCCGGTTCCATAAAGGTAGCCCCAAATTCTACCGAGCCTGCAATTACACGGTGTTCACCAACGATTGCAGCAACATTTTGCTCGGGAATCCCGTTTTGGAGCGAACAGACTACGCTCTCCTCATGCAGGAAAGGCAGAAGTTCCTGCAGAACCGAGTCATTATACAGCTGCTTGGTCAATAGCAGCACCAGATCATATTGTCCGGATTTGTGATCGGGAGTTACTGCTTTGACAGGGGCTACGAATTCGGTTGTGCCGACTACTTTGGCTCCTGTCTGATTCAGGGCATTCACATGTGCCTCATACGTATCGATTAATTCAACATCCACACCGCCGGCGCTCAGATATGCTCCGACGATGGTTCCAAGGGAACCTGCTCCCAGTATAGCTACTCTCATCTTCAGTTCCTCCTTATTTATTCTCCAGATAGTTATATACAGGCTGTGCCGCATTCAGTGTCAGATCGGTCAGGATATGAGAAGCCGAGACAATCTCCCGTACTGGCAGATCAGCTAGCGGGGCAAGAGCATGCTCGAACAATTGCAGCCGGGCTGGGCCGCTCCAGGCACCTTTGACAGTGATATCGGTAATCTGTGTGCGTACCAGATCGCAGATCCGCAGTTCACCTGCATAATCGGTAGCGATTTTTACCATAAAGGTAGGTCGGCAGATTTCACGTTTGGCAGCTTCCTTGTCCATCTCAAAATGCTTGAAGCCCATGGTGGCGGTAGCAACGCGCAGACTGCCATAATCCAGTGTGCCTACCAGTGTATCCGAATCGATATAGAGCTTGGGCGCGCCCAGCTTTTTGGGATAGGCGGTAAGCTCGCGGCCGCTGGCAATCGCCGGGAAATTATCTACATACATAGAATGTACGTAATCACCATCTTCGCCATTGTAGCGAACCGGAATCACCTGTCCTGCTTCGGTATAGGCGCCGAGTCCGGAGACATCAGGCATCCACATGACTTCGAATTTTACCAGCGGATCTACAATCTCCAGTGGTTCGGGAACCACTTCACGCAGCGCTTTTTCATCTGTGCGATAAATAATATTCAAATACTCACGGTTAACGAATTTGTAGGTTGGAACAGGATAGGCCGGTGCGGTTAATGGAGTGTTAAAATTTTTGAATGTATTATTCACATCAATTTTCATCAGGACACGCTTCCTTTCGCCTGTTTATTTGCTGCCCAGGGCAGTCATCTATAATGCTGTTTCTATATTGTCTTTCTTTATTTTACGTCTTTATTTACATATAATCTAATACATAATAAAGTATAACTACATTTATCAGGATAAATAAGGAGAGTGTATCGATTGGAATTGCTTCAGCTTAAATATTTCCAGACCGCTGCGTATACCGAACATATTTCCAAAGCGGCAAGGCAGTTAAATATTGCCCAGCCTTCCTTGAGTCTGACAATCAAAAGACTGGAAAATGAACTGGGAACCAGCCTGTTTATTCGAAAGGGAAGGAATATTCAATTAAGTGCTTCCGGACAAATTCTGCTCCGGCATGTGGACCGGATTTTTATGGAGCTGGAAAATGCACAGAAAGAAATACAATCCGAGGAGCAGCTGATTTCGAGTACGATTCGCATTTCCATCTCCAATCCCCGATTCCTCTCCAAATTGATTACCGAATATATCAATCAATTTCCGGCAGCCAATGTTCATCAGGGAATCAAAATGAAAAGTGATATTATCTCCTGCCTCAAAAAAGGAGAGATTGATCTGGGCATCGCGGGTCACCCCACCGAAGATGAGGAGATCGAGAGCTGCTTGCTGGTGGATGAAGATATTGTACTGGTGTTGCCGGTAAATCACCGTCTGTCCGGCAAAACGGAGCTTTCGTTAACCGAAGTAGCCCAGGAGCCTTTTATCTCGCTCGCTGACAATGAAGAATACAGTGCATTTATCAAAAATCTGTGTGAACAAGCAGGCTTTGTTCCCAACAGCATTTTCGAGGTGGATTCCTACCTGCTCTCCGAAATCATCAAGATGAATCAAGGTGTTACGCTGCTGCCGATTTCGGTCTGTCGACAGTTGCAGCTGGATTATATTCAGATTGCTGATTTATCGCCCACGTATTCGGTCAGCCTGTTCTGGGTCAAAAATAAATTGCTGTCTACTTCAGCCGGCAGCTTTCGTGATTTTATTATCCGGTACTATCGGGACAATCAGGATATGTTCAAGCTGCATTAAATAGATCCTGTCTGTGCAAGAACTCCATTTTCTATAATCCGCAGCGTATATCTATTCTCAGGGAGCGCCAGCATAATTTTTTACTCTTTTTACAATATATTGAGTTACAATAGGAGTATAATGTAAGCGCTTATATTTGATGGAAAGGAAGCTACCGTTTTGAATTCATTGCGTAACAGGCTACGAGACCTGTTCAGACGGCTCAACAGTCTGTCGCTGCAGGTTCGGCTGATTATCGCCTATATCGTTGTCATTTTGCTGCCTACGGCAGGCATTTCCTATTATTCCTATCAGCAGATCAATACGACTTATATACAGGATACCCGGCTCAAAAGTATGGATACCCTGCAAAACGAGAAGCAGACCATTATGACGCAGATCGAGACGATGGAGCGGGCGGCACAGCTGGCAGTATCGGATCAGGAAGTTATCCAGTATCTGACCGAGGATGAAGATACTCCTACAGCCGAATTGATCGAATTCAATGCCAACTCGTATGCCCGGCTCGCCCAGATCCAGATGAATAATCCATCGCTGCTTCATCTGCGGCTGTACAGCAACAGTACGAATACGTATGAGATCTGGCCGATTATTCTGCATGAAAATCGTATTGTTAATGCGCCCTGGTATCGCCTGGCCAGAGGACTTGGTGACCGTGAAGCCTGGTACATGCAGCGGAGTGATCTGTCACTTGAGCGGGCAGACAGCAGCCGCGCGCTGGAACCCGATCCGCCCAAACTGTCGCTGCTGCGGGAGCTGGAACTGCCGCGTGGTCATCATGCAGGCATGATTCAGGTCGATATGCGCCTGTCTGATCTGGCTCCGCTGACTTTTGGTCAGAGTAAGGAAGATAACTCGCGAATGCTGCTGCTTGATGCAGGAGGAGGTCATGTCTCGCCCTATACCGAACAGAATCTGTATAATCGGCTGGCAGATCGCCTGTTCACTGCTGCCGATTCGCAGCGTCTATCAACCGGCGAACTAGCTGCCCAGTACAGGGCAGATGGGCAATCCTATCTACTGACGAGTATACCGGTGGAGCGTCTCGGTGCCCGTCTCGTCTATGTGGTATCCCTGGAGAAAATGCTGCAGGATACCGGACGGGCTCGCAATCTGATCATACTGGCGACGGTAGGATTTATCGTACTGGTGTCGCTGATTACGTATGCAGCCAACTCGCTTATTCTCAAAAATCTGCGCAAACTGACCCATGCGATGAAGCAGATGCGCAGAGGTGAATTTCCGCCCGTCGTTCAGGTAGATGGCGGCGGGGAGATCGGAGAGCTGGTCTATCATTTTAACCGGATGAATGGAACGATTAATGAACTGATTGCCCAGGCTGTACGCAAGCAGGCATTAATGAAGGAAGCCGAACTGCGGACGCTGTACAGTCAGATTGATGCACATTTTTTGTACAATACGCTCGAAAATATCAAAATGTTGGCCGAGATCGAGAACCAGCGGCAAATCTCGGATGCCCTTACTTCGCTGGGCGGCATGATGCGTTACAACTTCAAGTGGACCGGAGAATACGTAAAGCTGGAAGAAGAGCTGCGCCATATTTGCAATTATATAGATGTAATGAATGTACGCTATGACGAGCCGGTCGAGTTGGAACTGGATATTGCCCCGGCTGATCGGGAATTGATGCTGCTCAAGATGTCTTTGCAGCCACTGGTGGAGAATGCTTTCAAACATGCATGGGAGGAGTCGGTGAACGTTCGTTATCTGCTGATCCGCTCTGTTCAGCGGGAGGATGGAGTCATAACGATCATCGTCCAGGACAATGGAAAAGGCATTCCAGGGCCGGAACTGGAACAGTTGCGTGCACGTATACGTGAAGCCGGAATCCGTCAGGAAGAGCTTCATGATGAACCGGTCCTACAAGCACGGGGAACTACGGGTATTGGTCTGCAAAATGTAGAGCGGCGAATACGATTATTCTATGGCGAACAATATGGTCTGCAGGTTCATAGTATGGCCGGATTGGGTACGCAGGTGGAACTGATCCTGCCCAAACGGATTCAGGCAGGAGGAGGTAACTGATATGAGACAATTATTGATCGTGGATGATGAGAAGAATATCCGGCAAGGACTGCAGGTAATGATTGAGCGTGAATTTCCCGGCCGGTATGAGACCCACGGTGTTCGTAATGGTCAGGAGGCATTGGAGCGACTTCAAGTGCAGCCGGCAGATATCCTTATCACGGATATCCGAATGCCGGTGCTGGACGGAATCGGCATGCTGGAACAGCTGCGCGCGATGAGACAATCGATTGTACAACCCTGTGTCATTGTATTGAGCGGCTATGATGATTTTGAATATGCCAAAGCCGCAATCCGTTATCAGGTACGTGAGTATATGCTTAAGCCGATCCGCCGTGAAGATCTGTTTGAAGCACTGCAGCGTATTAGTGAAGAACTGCAGCAGCAGGATCTGGTCGGTCGTCAGCTGGAAGAGGCCGCCCGGTATCGACAGCAGCTGCAGGAAGAGCAGCTGTGTGCTTTGCTGTATGAGCACCCTGTCGATAATAGGCGATCTGCGGAATCTACAGGATCAGCGCATATGCTTCCAGCGGACTATCATGTCTGTGTATTTCAGTACAGGGATGTCCAGGGTCAGCCGGTCAGCCGCCAGGAATTAAAGCTGCTGCTGGAACGACTGGCTGAACAGTCTCTGTCTGCTGTAATAGAATTGCATGACCGGGAGGAACGGTTAGTCTGGATCGTACCCGGGCAGGAGCAGACTCTGCTGCAGTCATTGGCGGAAGCGGCTGTTCGTAGAGAAGTATACGGATTACAGTTTGGTATAAGTACAAGAGGAAAAGGGACGGATCGGTTGGCGCATTATTACCGGGAAGCCTGTATGGCGCTGGAGCAGGGCTTTTTCTATCCGGGAGTCTACCTGCTGGGTTATGAACCTGCCAAGACAGATCCGATTTCGCTGGAACTGCCGGAGGAGCAGATCCGGCTGCTTGGCAATATTCTTGGTACGGGGCGTAATCAAGAGATCAGCAGTAGATTGCAGGCGATTTTTCATGTCGATGATCTGCCCGGACTGACTGTTCGTTATGTAGAGGAAGTATCCCGTCAGATCAACGAGTCGATCATGGATGAGGTATTCCGTCATTATGGAGAGCCTTCTATTGAAATTATACGATTGTATCAGCGAACGTGCAGCTTGCAGCGTTACCGGTATTTTCGGGAATATTACCGGGATCTGGAGAGCTTGCTTATTTGTCTGGATGACTATATCAGTAAGCTTCGGCTTGTACACAGTGAACATCGTCAGCTTCGGGAAGCGGTAGATTTTATACACTCCCATTATGACCGGCCGCTGAATATGGCAATGGTAAGCAACCACGTATCTTTGAATTACTCTTATTTTAGTGAGGCATTCAAAGCCTATACCGGTGAGAACTTTGTGCTGTATCTCAAAAAAATACGTATTGGCAAAGCCAAGGAGCTGCTGGCAGACAGTCCATGGAAACTGGCGGATATCGGTGAAATGGTCGGCTTTGAGAATACCCGACATTTTTCCCGTGTATTCCGTGAACTGGAAGGCATCTCACCACAGGACTATAGGGCTAAAATGCTGCTGCGCTCTACATTATAAGAAATTTTGACCGACATATTAATCATACCTAATTATGAAATATTTGGAAAAATATTTACTTATTGATTATCCGTTTGCAATATCAATTATTTGAAGTAAAATAGTTGGGTAACCAACAAAATCATCTTTGTCTGTGACAGAGTGACGAATATTGAGAACATACTGGAGGCGTTCTTGTGCTTAGAAGCGCAAAGTGGAGTATACGCACCAAGATTGTAGCCGGTTATATTGTCATTATCCTGTGTCTTGGCCTTGTATTGACGATGATGTCCAGCCGGATGAGCCAGCTGGAAGCAGAGAATCGTTATATCAATGATCATGATCTGGAAGTGCATAATCTGACCAACGCACTGGAAAAGCATGTGCTGGATATGGAGACCGGACAACGCGGCTATGCGCTGACGGGCGACGAGAACTATCTGACGCCATATAATGATGCTGCCGTGCAGTGGGAGTCGGACTATAACGAGCTGTATTCCCTGGTAGCAAATAACTCTCTGCAGCAAAGCAATCTGGATACGATCAAGGCAGGTATTCAGAAATGGGTCAATGAAGCAGGGAACAAAGTGATTGATCTCAAGCGTGAAGGAGATAATGCTGCAGTGACGGCATTTTTCGCCAGCGATCCCGGCAAGCAGCAGATTGACCAGCTGCGGACAGAGCTGGATGCATTCCGCACCAATGAGAAAATGTTAACAGCAGCACGAATTGAGGATACGGCAGCCAGCAATGAACGACTGCTGAATATCATGATGATATTGTGGGCGGTACTGGCTGCAGTATCGATTGCTACTGCGCTGCTGATCTCGAACCGGATCGTACGGACGATCAAGGATGTTACCGAGACGGTCAATGATATCGCTTCCGGTGGTAATCTGAACAAACGGGTAGAGATCAAGACTGCGGATGAAGTAGGAGATCTGGGAGAAGCGGCTAATGGATTGCTGGATCATGTACAGCATGAGAACTGGGTCAAGGACCAGATCGCCATAGCAGCTACCAAGTTCCAGGAATCAACAGATATTCATGTATTGTCTTCGGTACTGCTGACCAAAGTAAACAAATGGTTCAAAGCACCTTATGGCGTCGTTTATGTCGATCAGGGCAAGGAAGATTGGAGCAAAACGGCTTCCTTTGCTGTAGAAAGTCATGATGCGGATATCGCCCTTCAGCATATTCGACAGGGCGAGGGGCTAGCCGGTCAGTGTATTACCGAACGTCGTGTACTGGAGATGTATCCTTTACCGGCAGGGTATACTCGAATCGTCAGCTCGGGACTGGGGAGCACGGAACTGCAGGCAATGATCGCTGCTCCGATTATTTTTGAAGGCAAGGTTATCGCTGTAGCCGAGTTCGCACTCGTTAATCCGTTGACTGCCGAGGAGCATACACTGCTCCAGCAGCTGATCGATATTTTTGCGGTTACCCTGAATTCGGTCAAAATGCGGATGGAAGTCGAACAGCTGTACAGGGATTCCCAGTCGCTGAACCACGAATTGCAGGTTCAGTCAGAAGAGCTGCAGGTACAATCCGAAGAACTGCAGGCGCAGACCGAAGAGCTGCAAATGCAGGCAGAAGAACAGCAAATACTCAACGAACGTCTGGAGCAGGGCAAGCTGGCTGCAGAGAGCACAGCGATTGAGCTGGACAAGTACGCCCAGCAGCTGCAGGTTAGCTCGCGCTACAAATCGGAATTTCTGGCGAACATGTCCCATGAACTCCGTACACCGCTTAACAGCATGCTGATTCTGTCCCAGATTCTATCCGAGAACAGCAGCAATACACTTACTTCCAAAGAGCAGGAATATGCTTCGATCATTCATTCTTCCGGTAAGGATCTGCTGAATCTGATCAATGATATTCTCGACCTCTCCAAAGTAGAAGCCGGTAAAATGCAGATCGAGATCAATCCGATCAGCATGAGCTCTATGGCAGAACAAATGGAGCGTAGCTTCAAGGAAACGGCATCCCTGCGGGATCTGTATTTCAAAGTGCATGTAGAAGACAATGTACCGGATATCATCTATTCGGATGAACTGCGTATTCAGCAGGTACTGCGTAATCTATTGTCCAACGCATTCAAATTCACCCAGACCGGCGGCGTAACCATGACCGTCGAGAAGGTAGGCCGGGTACAGACTTCTGAGTATCAGAGCACTCAGCCGATGATCGCCTTTAGTGTGAGCGATACAGGTATCGGTATCTCTTCCGAGAACCGTCAGGTGATATTTGAAGCATTCCGTCAGGCTGATGGTGCCACGGCCCGCAAATACGGCGGTACGGGTCTGGGACTGTCGATCTCTTCCCAGCTTGCCCATCTGCTCGGCGGCGAGATCAATGTAGAGAGCAAGCTGAACGAAGGCAGTACATTTACATTCTATATCCCATGTGCGGTCACCGATCCGCATACGGAGAATGAGATGTTCGACCTTAATGAACCGCTTCATCTGAATCGCACAGTATTTATGGATGAAGGTCATATGGTATCGGCGGATTCATACGAAAATTATACATTTACGTATGAATCGGAAGTACGCGAAGCGGAGATTGTAGAAGAAGAGATTACACTTGCCGAGCGTCCGACCACCTTTGAATCTGTGCAGGATCTGCTGACTCCACAGCCGCCAGCAGAAACACAAGAGATTCTGGCAGGCAAAAAGATCCTGATCGTCGACGACGATATCCGTAATGTCTATGCGCTGACCAGTATGCTGGAGCGCTATAATATGAATATTGTCATCTCCCAGAATGGCCGGGATGCACTGGAAATTCTGCATATGGATCAACATATCGATCTGATTCTGATGGATATCATGATGCCGGAGATGGATGGCTATGAGACGATGAAGACGGTTCGTAACCTTTATGGTTATACAGATGTACCGATCATTGTACTCACTGCCAAAGCAATGAAGGAAGATCGAGAGAAGAGTATCCAGGCTGGAGCAACCGATTATATGAGCAAACCGCTGCAAATGCAGGAAGTATTACAGCGAATTCGTTACTGGCTGCACCAGACCAATGTTCGATATTCTACACGTTAATACACACAAGCGAAGTTTGCGCGACCTTTTGGGTCCGCAAACTTCTTTTTTTATGGACAATCAGCAAAAATTATCGTTAAATATACAAAATGACTTAGTTACTTATTAAAAAGTTTGAATATCATCCGATAATACAATTGTAGGTCTAAATACCCTAATATATTCATAATTATATAGGCTTAAATGACTACAAATTGGAGTAGGTGAACGGAAGTATTATTATTTTCCATTATCTAAACAGGGGTTGGATAATAGCTGAATAATAAGAGGAACCTTCTCCGGCTAATATTACCGAAAGGAAGAATCAGTATGAATATAAGCTCTGCCGTTAATTATCCATCTTCCGGTACATCCTCTTACTATCCCAAAAATACAGTAAGTACTGAATCGCAGTCAGATACTGTCTATACTGCAGGGACCGAAGATCCGCAGGTACAGGCTGAAAAGGCCAAAGAACAAAAAGCCAAAGATCATAAGATGGAAGATCAGAAGAATCAGGATAAGCAGGCTGAAGAGCACAAGCTCGAAAAACAGACACGTTACAAAAAGGAAGATCGTATCAAAGAAACCAAACAGAAAGATAGCGATCAATTCCTGCAGAATCAACAGAAGCAGAATGAAGAGAGTAACGAAATTGCTTCGGATATGCTGGTACAAAACGCCTATATTCAGATGGGCGCGCAGGCTAATCTCCCGATCACCAAAGATAATTACGAAGAAGCCGTCAAGCATCTGGCAGCTCGCGGTTTCCAGGTCAAGCTGGAAGAGGATAAGCTTAGTATCTCTTCCAAGCTGCATCAGCTCAAGCTGGAGATCAGCAAGCAATCCTATGATCAGTATGTCAATACTTCTTACAGTTCCGCACCAGCAGAAGAGAGTGCCGACATGCGTACCGAATCTTCAACTGGCTCATCCACTAGTGTTACAGGTGGTTATTTATCAACAGGTACGTATACTCCGCCAGCAACAGCTTCAGCATCCCATGAAGCAGAAAATGACAGAGAAGGAGCTATGCAGCCTTCCCGGCAGCCGGTAACGCGTACAGCCGATGAATCGTCAGAGCCTGCTGCAACTTCTGCCACCCCACAGACTGAATCTACAACCGCTGCACCTGCATCAACAGATACAAAAAGCAGCCCGACTGCGTCTACTTCTGGCAATGAAACTGCTACAAGCGGAACAAAAGGAACAAATAATGGCAAAACCACATTAATACCGGGTCTGTTGTAATTTATAATTCTGTAGAATAGCATTTTTTATTTTATTGTAGAGCTATAATCATGCATTGAAGAATATGTATATGGTAAGCCTCATGTTGATCCTGTTAGGATAATATGAGGCTTTTTAATATAGATTATTATTATAAGTCTTAAGAACTACATATGCTTGACGATTTATAGTGAAAAGAAAAGTTTTTTTCGAAAAAAATACCGTCATTTTTCGACTTTTGAATTGCATAAGTGTGTACAGTCTATTGAAAACAAGAATGAAAAAGCAAAAATAATTTTCCAAATCCTTTCCAGTAAAGGGTTTTACATCGTATTATCAAAAATGGTTAATAATTACAATTTATAGACTGAAGTCCCTTGATAACTAACTGGATAAATAGTAAATTATTACCAATATAAGTGGAACAATATACCTGTTATGTATATTAAATAGAAATACGCATTATCTTTATCCTTAGCCGCCTATCCAGAATTGGATTCATATATTAACAACCCAAAGGAGAATAACCCCATGAATATCACATCTGCAGCAAGTTACAATGTCAGCAATTCTATTCGGCCATCCTATATGTCCCAGCAGCAGGATATGGCAGATCCAATCAAGGCAAACCCAACCGATACGGCAGTCGCAACAGAAGAGAAGCTGTCTCCTGTTGAACAGAAAATGGAAGATAAAAAGCAATACCGTGAAGAAATGAAGCAAAAAGAAAGACGCGACACCGACCGGGATGAGTTTTTTGACAAGCAGCAAAAAAGAAATCAGGAAATTGCTACCCATATGAAGGAAGCATTCACCAGTCATCATTTTTACGATATTGGTAATGATCATGATCTGGCTCTGAATAAAGAAAACTATGAAGAGACGGTTAAAGATCTATTCAGTAAAGGATTTAAAGTGCAGGCCGATGATAGACAGATGACGGTTACTTCCAAGCTGCATCAATTGAAGTTGGAAATGAGCAAGGAATCCTACACTAAATACGTGGAAATGGCTTATGGTCAAAAATTCGCAGAACAGGTTACGGGAACCAGCTCTGCTGACAAGAAATCTTCTGCTGTTAACAGTGCAGGGATTTATACAAATCAGATTGGCAGTGCAGCGGTCAAAACAGCCAGTGCTGCAGTGAGTTCTGTATTAAATGGAACGCTGCAGGGAGTAGCTTCTACAACGATTGGGACCCATGCAGAGAGCAAGATAGCAGGTGCAACTGAAGCTGTCAAAGTCGAAGCCTATACGCCACAACATCAGGAAGCCGCAGCAGTTGTTCAGCCGCAACCGGTTAATAACACTGCGCAGGAGTCCACAGCCAGCCAACCAGCAGCTTCTAATTCAACTGCACCTACATCAAACTCCAGCACAACAGAAGGCACATCAACAACCATAAGCAGTAGTAATACAGCCAATACAGCACCAGCTGCAGAGACGTCTTCACCTGCAACGAGCAGCCAATCCGGCCCGGTATCTGCTGCTGTAACCAGTATCACGCCTGAGCCAACACCGGTAGTTACCAGCCCGGCACCAGTATCCACTACCAGTAGCAGCCCGACTGCAGCTGTACCAGTAGCATCCACGACTATACCAACGAGCAGCACAACAGTACCGGTAAGCTCTACAACTACTCCAATCAGTACAACAACGTCCACCAATACAACACCGAGCCCGGCACCGAGCACCGCTACATCTACCAGCACTTCATCAGCCAGTCCGGCTACAACACCAGCACCAACAAGCACTACAACAGCAGCGCCAACAACTATTACGGGTACATTGACAGGTGTCGTCAATACCACGGTGACAGCGACAGCGACTACAGTGAATACGACTACTTCCGCAACCAAGAATCTGGTAGGTGGACTGCGTAAATAAAATGAATATATCTTTCTTGAAAAAGCCTGTATCGCTAACGGTAAATCACCTTCGGTCATGAAGGAGAACCGGTAGAGATACAGGCTTTTATAATTAAAAAATAGTCTTCGAAAAAGAAAGGATACTCCAAAGAAAAAATACCCCGTGATGAACCGGCAGCTGTATTACCGGGTATGCTCCTGTGAGAGGAAGCAAACTCTTCGCGTTACTTGCTTATATTAAACCACCCCGGCATGGCCTGTATAATTTGTAAAAGTTTTTCCGGAAGTGCAATACGGGAAATATTCAGCTCGGACGTGATCTCGGATTCGCGTCCGGCTTCTATCTTTTCCACCCAATCGGGATTCATGATTAAGGTATGTCCGAGAGCAATAAGAGTCAATCCCGCTTCGATATGTTCGATAGCCTGATCGGCGGTGACTACAGAACCTGCTGCGAGTACAGGCACTCTGCCGTCGGCCTTTTCCAGAATCAATTCAAGTCTTGTTTTATCATCCTGGTTGTCTACAGGCTTGGAGGATAAATGATCCAGCGAAGCATGGATGTAATCCAAATCCTGTTTGGCCAGGAAATCTATTAATTCGTAGGTATCTGCCATACGCAGGCCATCGGGTTTGGATGATTCTTCTGGTGATAGGCGATATCCTATCATAAACGGACGGGTGGCGTGCTTTTTGATTATCGCCTTAATTTCTTCAATAATCGCCAGTGGAAAACGAAGTCGGTTTTCAAGCGTTCCGCCCCATAAATCTGTCCGTTGATTGGTGGAAGCAGACCAGAAATTCTGGATCAAAAATCCATGTGCTCCGTGAATCTCTACGCCATCAAATCCCGCTTCAATCGCTCTTCTCGTGGTATCTCCAAATGCCTGAATGATCGAGAGAATCTCTTCATGGGATAGTTCTCTTGCTGCTGTCGCGCCTAGCGCAGTCGATTCAGCCGGTAGCGTACTGGCACTCACTACATCCAATTCGGGCAAGGCTTTATTGCCTGCATGGAAAATCTGTAATAGGGAAGGTGCGCCTCCACTTTTGGTGGCTTCCGCCAATCTTCGCAGACTTGGTATAAATGTATCATCATATCCAGCAAATTCATTCGTAAAACCCTGTCCATTCGGAGTAACATGCGTACATCCGGTAATGACAAGTCCCACGCCCTGTACCCGCTCTTGATAATAGCGGATTTCTTCATCCGATACGGTAAGATCATCGTTGCTTGCCCATGTTGTCATAGGCGCCATAACGACTTTGTTGTTAATGGTTATTCCACTTTTAAAAGTAAATGGCTCAAATAATTTGCTGTATTTTGTATTCATACGGTTATCCCTCTTTATTTTATATTTTCCTGACAATAACGATTGTAGAAGGTTGACGCTAGGGGAAGTAAAGCTTATTTTTTTGTGGCTTTGGAGCACTATACATATCTTTATATTTGATTGTCATGCTATGCTTTAGTTACAGTTACTGTAACTAGAAGGAGGGATCATATTGGTGTATTCAATGAACTATGTAGTGGAGAATATCAATATTTCTGCCAAAACGCTAAGATTTTATGAAGAACAGGGCATACTGCGTAACATATCCCGGGATGAAAAGGGCAGAAGAATCTACACCCGGCAAAATATGGACTGGATTGCTTTTATCCGTTGTCTCCGCGAAACAGGAATGTCGATCGCCAAAATTAAAGAATACCAGCGGCTTTTTGAAGCGGGGAATGCCACCTTTGTGGAAAGACAGGAAATGCTAAAGCTTCATAAAATAGAAATACAAAAACATATTGAAGAAGAATTGAAGCATCTGGAAGAAATCAATTACAAACTGGCCATGTATGATCTTCAAAAAGACGAGATCGAGAAAAATCCAAATCATGTCTTTAAATGCCATGGCATGGAATCAAGCGCTTTGAATTGAGGATACTCCGATCAAGCTGTCTTCAAAGTCTGACTACACAACAAATAACCCTGCATGCCAGCTATACGAAAATAAGCATGCAAGGTTATTTGTATTGGAATAACGGTAGGCGGCAATCGCCGAACCCGATCAAGCTTCGGCGGCATCGTGTCCGGCCTGTCTGGCATGCCGATACAATTCGGCATAAATCCCGCCTTGTGCCAGCAGCTTCGCATGAGTCCCCTGTTCGACAATCTCGCCATGTTCCATGACCAGAATCCGGTCGGCATGCATGATTGTGGACAATCGGTGAGCGATGACGATCGTCGTCCGGCCCTCGGAGACGGTCTGTAGGGCTTCCTGAACGAGCTGCTCGGTATGGGAATCCAGATTGGCGGTAGCTTCATCCAGAATCAGTACACGTGGCCGGAAGACCACAATCCGGGCAAAGGAGATCAATTGACGTTCGCCTGCAGATAATCCGCTGCCCCGTTCAGATAAACGGGTATCATACTGCTGGGGCAACTTCATAATCATCTCGTGTGCACCCACAAAGCGACAGGCTTCAATGACCTGCTCACGAGTGACCTGTTCCTGGAACAGCCGTACATTGTCGATGATAGAGCCGGAGAACAGAAATGGCTCCTGCTGAATCAATCCCACGATCCGGTGCAGCTGCTCCTGCGGAATCCGGCGAATATCCTGATCATCGATTGTTACAGAGCCCTGCTGCACATCATAGAACCGATTGAGCAGTGCAATCAGTGTACTTTTACCTGCGCCAGTCGTACCGACGACACCTACCATTTCACCCGGGCGAATATGCAGATCCAGATCGGGCAGAATCGTCTGACCTTCGGTGTAGCCAAATGTAATATGATTAAAGTCTACTTTACCCTGAACCTGTTCCAGCTGTACACTAGCTGCCTGCTGCGGTTCGGGATCGCGAATCTCCGGTTGAATGCGCAGGATGCGCCAGATTCGGTCCATCGATACCATAGTGGACTGAAATGTATTCCACTGCATCGTAATCTGGTTAATCGGCTGGAAGAACTGACGGATATAGCTGATAAAAGCGTACAGCACGCCGACTTCCATCTGTTTGTCGAATACCGCGACGCCGCCCAGCCAGACCATCAATACCAGCGCAATATTGCCGAGTACATCAAAGGTACGATTGAACAGTACATTGGATTTGAGCTGCTGCACATTGGCCTGCCAGTAATCGCTGTTGAATTCGGTGAACCGGCGGGTCTGTTCCTTTTCCTGATGAAAAATCTGGATGAGTCCCATCCCGGACAGATTCTCCGCGGTAAAAGCGACCAGCCGGGATAGTCGGCTGCGTGCATACTGATATACTTCACGCAGCCTTTTGCGGAATAGAATGGCCAGTGTAGCAATAATGGGCAGTGTCAGCATGGAGTACCAGGCGAGCGTCGTATCCAGCCGGAACATGAAATAAATAATAAAAACAAGCATCATACCATCCCGGATCAGACTGAGCAGCACCTGTGTGAAAAACTGACTGATCGTCTCTGTATCACTGGATACATTGGTAACCAGTCCGCCGCTGCTGGAACGGTCAAAAAAACTCATCGATAGCCGGGAAATATGCCCAAACAAATCTTTGCGGATACTGGCAACAATATGCTGTCCGGCATATTGAAGCAGGTTGCTCTGAATATAGGTGAAGATCAGACTGACGATGGCGAGTCCCAGATAGATCAGCGCCATACCGGTCAGAAAGGGCAGTCCGCTCTGTCCGACTGCGATATGATCATCGATTACGATACTAACCAGATAAGGCTGCACCAGATCGGCAGCGATAGCGAGTATGGTAGCAAAGAATATTCCAATAAAGGTCAGCCGGTGCGGCCGGGCATACCGCAGAATGGCCCGTAATGCTTCGTACCGCGAAGCATCCGGCGGACCGGAGTTTGATTTGCTCATGAATGCAGACCTTCTTCCTGTAGCTGATACATGGATGCATAGATACCCTGTTCATTCAGCAGCTGCTGGTGTGTGCCCTGCTGTACAATCCGTCCTTCATCCATCACGATAATCCAATCCGCCTGTTTGACTGCACTGATCCGGTGCGCAATGATGATCGTCGTCCGGCTCTGCCGTTCCTGCACCAGATTCTGCAGGATGCCGGTCTCAGTGACGGCATCGACAGCACTCATACTGTCATCCAGGATCAGGATCGGTCCGGTTTTGGCGAGGCCGCGTGCCAGGCTGGTCCGCTGGCGCTGTCCACCGGACAAAGTAATGCCGCGTTCACCCAGCCGGGTCTCGAATTGCTCGGGAAAGCGGGTAATTGGTTCGTAGATCATCGCCTGGCGGGCATGATTTTCTACTTTTTCCAGCGAGATATCCCGGTCGCTAAAAGCAATATTGTCACGGATCGTTGTACTAAACAGGAATCCATCCTGCGGTACATAGGCGATCCGGGAACGCAGGCTGTTGATGGAGATACGGCGCACATCGGTCCCGCCCAGCAGAATCGTACCGTCAGGCGGATCGTAGATGCGCAGTAGCAGCTTGACGAGAGTCGTTTTGCCGCTGCCGGTTTTACCGACAATGCCGACGGTCTGTCCGCTGGCAATATGCACATTCAGACCGGAGAGCGCAGGGCGCTCACTGCCCGGATACGTAAAGGTCAGATCGCGCAACTCCAGATCGGGCGAAGCCGCCAGCGGCAGCGCATTCTCATCATCCTGAATATCCGGCTGTTCGCCGAGCAGGCGGTTGACCCGATCGAGCGAGGCACTGGAACGCTGCATCATATTGATCACGTTACCAATCTGCTGGAGCGGACCGGACATGATGCGCAGATAGAGCGTCAATGCGATAAAGTTACCGATCGTGATGTCACCCTGAATCGCCAGATAACCGCCGTACATGAGCGAGATGACCAGTGATAAAGCTCCCAGAAAAGGCACAGTCGCTTGAAAAAGCGAAGACATGCGTACCAGATGTAGCTGATTATCCCGGATCTGATCGACGGTACTGCCGAACCGCTGCCGGGCAGTGGGCTCAATGGCAAAAGTCTTGGTGACCCGAATCCCTCGCAGCTGCTCCTCAGCCGATTCGGTCATATCCGCCAGCGATTCCTGCACGCTCATCGACCGTTTGCGAATACGTGGTCCAAAATACACGACCAAAAACGGAATCGCCACCATCGGCACGATGCTGACCAGAATCAGATAGATCGGAATATGGCTGAGCAGCATCATCACAAGACAGGATAGAAAAAGAAAAATCGCATTGGTCGTCATGGTAATTCCATTTGAGATGGATTCACGAACCGAGGTGACATCATTGGTCATGGAGCTGAGCAGCTTGCCTGTACCCTGGCGGGAAAAGTAGTGCTCGCTCAGTGTAGCAAATTTGCGGAACAGGCTCTGCCGCATCGCAAACTCGAATTTGCGTCCAAGACGCATAACCGAGAACTGCCCTGCTCCGAACAGCAGATTGTAGGCGATCCCGATCCCTGCGAGAATCAGGCTGTAGTCAATGATCATCTCATAACGGATACTTCCGGCGAGTAGGGCATCCGTAAATTGCCCGAGCACTCTCGGCAGCGCAGCCTGGGCAATATTGGACAGAATGATCAGCACAACCGCCATAAGATAGTGTGGCCAGTGTTCACGTACATAATCTGTAAGTATACTTCGATCCTTCATAGGCTTCCTTCTTTCTGCGAACTGATCCAGTTACCTTTCTCTATTCATTTAAACCAAAATGGGACGTAGGATTGCAGTTTTATCGCATTGGAAAAAGAAGCCTGCGAACAGGCTTCCTGGAAAAGAATCAGAATGCCGGCAAGAAGGCTTCATAATAGGCAAGGGGACATGGATAAATGCTTGCAACTAGCTGTCATAACTTATATAAAATATAATCCGTACATATAAGGTAGCGGGATAGCAGGGACCGATATTCCTGCTTCCTCTATGGCAGTGGAAGATGGATCAAATAACAGAGAGCACAAAGCCTGATTGCCTAGGACAGGATAAGAACCCTGCGGAGTATGAAGCATATAGTGACGGTCTTCGTCTTCAATAGAGAAATATATTGAAGCATGGTCAGCTGCCGGATCGGCGATTAGACCAGTTTGGGCGAGCAGTGCATTTCCGCTGGCGACCATCACTGTACCTCCATTCGGAATAATGGATATGGCTGCGCCGACATCCTCTACCATCTGGATCACCGCCGTTTCCTGCCAGGGGATCGAAGCAGTCAGAGAAGACAGGGTATACGAGGAAGCAGCGTCCTGCCAGAGCGCAAGTACAGCTTCCTGCTGACCGCCCCATTCCAGTACTTCTCCACGACGTTCTGCTGTAGATGAGGCAGAGTCGGTGGGATGGGAAGCCTCTGTATTATCAGGCGGTATGGAGAAGATGCTGACAGCGGCAATATTATTTTGACCCGGAGCTGTAGCTACCCGGATATGCTGCTGCTGGTCGCGAATATGGGCGACAGGTGCAGCTTCAATCAGCTGCTGCAGCTCGGCCAGACTCATGTGCACGTAAGAGTTATGCGACTGGAGAAGCGTATGAACAGCAAAAATATCTTCTGCCTGCATATCCCGCACCTCCCATGAAGAAGAGGTTGGCAGATCCGTCAGACTGTCCGATGAGAGAATCGCCTGACTAATCTGTCCGAAAAATTGGCTGCCTGCACGGGTATACAATGACCGGTCGCCGGAAATAAACAGGAGGGATGCTCCCGATTCACGGGCATGTTGACGGCATCGCTCCAGCAGTTGTCCAGCCAATCGCTGACCGCGATAATCCGGATGGGTACATACCGCTCCAATCGAAAAAGCAGATAATACATGCGCACCCGCCTGAATCTGTACCGGAACCAACCCCATAAAGGATACCAACCGGTTCTGTTCAGTAAATGCACCGTAAGAATGACTCATACCGGGATGGAACAGAGTAGGGAACGATGTCTCCATATGACGATGATCCGGCTCGCAGAAAATATCATTTGCCAGCTCGGCAGCCTGCATCAGTTCGTGTATATGTACTTTTCGAATCTGTATCATGGTAGGACCTCCTGGTTGTCGGTAGTAGAGAAGACTATCCAATAGACAGACCGGATAGTCAATGTTAAAGCGCTATAACTCTAGCATACCGTAGTTGATCCCCGAATACGATCCTATCCGGCAAAGTTTCCCAAAAAAATCCTGTTCTCCATAAGCAAGAGAACAGGATTATACTAGCTGACACCAAGCACCAAGCACCAAGCACCAAGCACCAAGCACCAAGCACCAAGCACCAAGCACCAAGCACCAAGCACCAAGCACCAAGCACCAAGCACCAAGCACCAAGCACCAAGCACCAAGCACCAAGCACCAAGC